>ERZ802822.80-NODE-80-length-69864-cov-9.505467_pt1 | contig 69864 bp, 67 predicted proteins | sample MGYA00345649_ERZ802822 | MGnify/ENA primary metagenome ERZ802822 (study PRJEB30503, sample SAMEA104212359) | marine metagenome | biome: Westerlies Biome; feature: [SRF] surface water layer (ENVO:00010504) within the epipelagic zone...; material: water... | reverse complement strand
TACATATGTTGGATAAAAAGGGAAATGATATGACTAAAAAGGCCTTAGTTCCAATCGCGAGTGGCAGTGAAGAAATTGAAGTAGTCACTATACTAGATATCCTACGAAGAGCCGGTGTAGAGGTCACTATAGCGACATGCAATCTATCATCTGGCATGGAAATTACAGCTGCTCAAGGAACTAAGATTGTTGCAGAGACGAGTATTGATAATTGTATGAATACAGAGTGGGATTTAATTGCTGTCCCAGGCGGTGTAGAGGGTTCTAATGCTCTTGCTGAAAGTGAATCATTAACTCAATTATTGCAGCGTCAGGTGACTAAGGGTAAGTTTTATGCGGCCATATGTGCTGCGCCTGCACTGGTTCTTGGCAGCAAGGGACTGCTTGATAACAAGACAGCAACCTGCCATCCGCATTTCTACCAGGTCATAGAAGCTAAAGAAGTTGATACGGAGTCTAGAGTCGTTGTTGATGGGAACTGCATTACTAGCCAAGGCCCAGGAACAGCTATCGAATTTGCTTTAGAGCTAGTTGAGCAGTTGTGCGGTATTGTTAAGCGTGAAGAGGTTGCATCACCACTTGCGCTGACGACGTTACCAACGGCCTATTACTAATTTTAAGCCCTTTTCTTGGTCTAATGGGATAGGTCCCTTCAGGATGAAACCGGCGTATTCTCAACTTCAGATGTATCATTAAAAATCGTCTTATCCAAACGACCTTCACTGTTAGCAACAACAGCTGTGACCATACCATCACCAGACACATTGACCACCGTTCTCAACATATCTAACAGTCTATCCACTCCGATAATTAACCCAATACCCTCAACGGGCAAGCCAACCTGCTGTAATACCATCGCTAGGGTAATTAATCCGACACCAGGGACACCTGCCGTGCCAATAGATGCAAGAGTAGCTGTAGCGATAACCGCAAAATACTCCGCCATAGATAGATCCAAGCCATAGGCTTGAGCAATAAACACAGTCGCTATGCCTTGCATAATGGCTGTGCCGTCCATGTTAACTGTCGCGCCCAGTGGAACTGTAAAAGAGGCAATGGAGTTGTGGGCTCCAACACGATTCTTAGCTACATTTAGTGTAATTGGCATTGTTGCATTGCTAGATGAAGTACTGAAGGCAAAGAGCATTGCAGGTCGCATATTTTTAAAAAGAGTAACTGGGTTTAATCGAGTAAATATTGTAAAAATAGTGGTATAGACAACACTTGCATGTAATAAAAGAACAAAGACGATCGTCCCAAAATAGAGGGCTAAATTAACAATTGCAGAAAATCCTTGCCCTGTAAACAGCTTTGCTAGCAGGCAAAAAACGCCATAAGGCGCAAGGTTCATGAGTATGGACACCATTCTCATAATAACATCACTGATCATTTGACATCCGCGAAGAACTTTATTGCCTGATTCGCCAGCTTGTAAAATCGCGATGCCAACTAGTATGGCAAAGACAATGACCTGCAACATATTTCCTTCTACCATTGCCTGAAAGGGATTTGATGGGAAAATGCCAATAAAAACGTCCTTGAAGGAAGGCGCCTCTTTAGCTACATAATTTGCAGCCTCCGATGTGTTAATGCCCACTCCTGGATCAACAATATTAGCGATGGTCAAAGCAAGACTGACAGCAATTGCGGTTGTCATTAAATATAACGAGACGGTTTTTAGTGCTACCTGTCCCATTTTTACATCTTCTCCCATTGAGGCAGACCCACAAACCAAAGAAAAGAAGACTAATGGAACGACCAGTAGTTTTAGAGAAATTACAAATACCTGGCCAACAACATCAAAAACATTATTTACAAACCAAGAAATTATGGGTGTTTTATCAGGATCTGCCCCTCCCAGTGAATTAAGTATTAATCCCAGAATGATACCTAATACCATTCCCAATAGAATTCTTGATGAAAGTTGCATAGAGAGGCTATTTCCCTTTAACGGTTAACAAAGGCAAATCGATCTGAGAGCCAGAGCGAAAAGCGCGTAAAAAATTCAGGGATCTTAATAAAAATAAATCCAACAAATAATAAATTCATAAAGGCAACAGTAATGAAGAACTCCATAATACTCCAGCCTAAAAAGCTTAAGAAGAATATTCCTAGCAAGCTGCCGCCGACCATAAACCCAGCATTAATAATTGCATTCACAGAGAGAACTCTGGCTCGTTTGTCACCTGAGGTTCTTTGTTGAACCATTGAATTTAACGGCACAATAAAGAATCCACCAAACATCCCTATTAAGATGAGATCGATTAATATGTGAAGACCTCCTGCAAGGTCCAAGAATTGACTAGGCATGATGTCTGAGAGAGAGGTGTGAGTATTTTCATAGACTATCGATGTGTAGCTTAAATCAAACGCAAAAATACTCAGGCCTAATGCGCCCAAAGGAACAATGCCGGGCTCCACAACTCCTCTTGATAGGCGATTACACAGAAGGGATCCAAGAGCAATACCGATAATGAAAGCTCCAAGCAGGATTGAGATGAGGCGAGGATGTCCATTTAGCACCGTGACGGTATAATTAGGGACCTGAGTTAAAAAACATCCTCCGTAAAGCCAGAACCAAGATATAGCGAGAATACAGTAGAATACTGTGCGATTTTCGCGGGCTAAACTAAAATTGACGGCAGTTTCTGTAATTGGATTTAGGCTTAATTTATGGCCCTTATTCTGAGAGGGCGCAGGAGGGATCTCACGACTACTCAGCCATCCAATAACAGCAATGACAATAATAAGCATTGATAACATGAAGATTCCATTATTCAAAGTTACCATCCATCCACCGATCAGAGTTCCAAGCAGGATAGATCCAAACGTGCCCATGCCTACTTGGGCGTTTCCTGCTAGTAACTCCTCGTTACTGAGGTGTTGAGGAATCAGAGAGTATTTGAGTGGCCCAAAAAAAGCAGACTGTGTGCCTAATAAGAATAGGATGATCAGCATAAAATTGAGATTCAGTGTTAATAATGCATAGCTCCCTGCCAGCATAATAAAAATTTCAGTAATTTTGACTCTACGCATCAACCAGGCTTTATCGTAGGTATCGGCCAGTTGACCTGCTGTGGTGGAGAATAGGAAAAACGGCAATATAAATAGACCGACTGCAAAGTTAGTCGTGAAGTTAGTATTTTCACCAGAACCTGCTATAGCCGTGCTAACCACGAGAACTAATAAGGCATTTTTAAAAAGATTATCATTTAGCGCGCCTAAAAATTGCGTTACAAAAAAAGGTAGGAACCGTCGCTTCGCAAATAGATGGAATTGACTCTTAAGCTCAGATTCAGCGGGATTTACTGTTTCGATTTGCTCCTGACTATTCATAATTCGTCATCTGCTGGTTTTAGGTGTAGGCATAGCGTAGTTGTTTTTTTGCTGCCTGAGCTTCTTCGAGCTGGATCGGCAAAACAGTCTAGCTCCACAAATCCTGCTTTCCTCATCATACCAGCAGACGAGGCGTTCTGCTCATGGCGATCTATCGCTAAAGAATTTGCTCCAAGCTCTCTGGCAATATTGGCTATGCTAGCAATTAGCGAACTTCCTATACCTTTACCATTATGTTCTTTATGCACGACTACCTCCGCCACATATATGGATTGGCAGTGGCTAAAAGAGTGATTAAAAAAACAAGGGATATCGCCTTTTGAACGATAAATAGCCATACCTATTATCTGGCTCTGTTCGGTTGCAACAAAGCAGCTATCAGTTTGTGCTTTCAGACGCTGGAATTGATTTTCAACTCCCTGTGAGGGAAGATAATTCCAAGAATTAGTGCCATGAAAAACCAAAAATTCCTCCAGCTCTCTTAATTCTTTTGGTTGTGCCAAACGAATATAGCGAGTCAAATGACTGCTCTCCTTCTAGGAAAGAATAGCGACTGTTTTGATTTGTGCATAGACTGAGTCGCCTGATTTCAGCTTCAGATCTTGGCATGATTTAAGAGTGATTCTTGCTAAAATTGGAATTTTTCCCGCTATTAATCTGATGGTTACTTGGGCTTTATTTTCTTCGAATATTTGGTCAATTGTCACTGGTATTACATTCAGGATACTCGTGCCCACCTGGCGATTTAGAGTGATGCTTACATCTCTGGCTGATATTTGAATTTTGACATCAGTCCCAACTGGCAATGGATCCGAAGCAACCAACAAAGATCCACCAGAGAATTCGAGATTTGCAAGGTTAAAGTCTGGGTCATGGGAGGAAACAGTTGTATCTAAAATTGTCTCGGCAGAGGGCTGGTGGGCTAGTGGAAGATCAAGCGAGGCATAGACATCTTTAATATCCCCAAACCCTTTGAGCTTACCTTTTTCTAGCAAGAGGATATGGTCTGCAAGTCGACTAATTTCAGCTCTAGAATGGCTTACATAAAGGATAGGAATACTTAATTTTTTAGAAATTGATTCTAAATATGGGAATATCTCTGCCTTCTGCTCATCTCCAAGCGCAGCTAGGGGCTCATCGAGCAGAAGCATTGAAGGATTGGAAGCTAGGGCTCTGGCAATGGCAACTCTCTGCTGTTCTCCGCCAGATAATTGGTTTGGCATGCGTGCAAGAAAAGACTTAATATCAAGAAGCCCTATCACATCAGACAATACTTGATCAGCAACAGGTCTAGGCGCTCTGCGCAGACCAAATTGGATGTTATCTATTACAGAGAGATGCATGAACAAACTGGGTTCTTGAAAGACATAACCAACATTTCTTTTATGTGTGGGAACTAAGATACTGTTTTCTTGCCATACAGTTTCTCCTACTTTTATAAAGTTGTTGTTATCGTGTTCAAGTCCAGCTATTGCTCTTAGTAGGGTGGTTTTACCACTGCCAGATGGACCAAAAATAGCAGTCACGCCTTGCTCAGGGATACTTGCGTTCAGTGAAAGAGAAAAATCATCACGTTGTATATCTAGACTTATTTCTATGCTCATGATGCCACCGAGAATCGCCGGTTTGCGCCGTACACGATTAATAGCAAAACGAAAGAAAATAGAAGCAGGCTTGCAGAGAGAGCATGCGCCTGACCATACTCTAGCGCCTCCACATGGTCATAAATTGAGATTGAAACAACCTGAGTGCTACCTGGAATGTTACCTCCAATCATTAAAACTACGCCAAACTCTCCGAGGGTATGAGCAAAGCCAAGAACAGATGCTGTTATAAAGCCTGGTCTGGCCATTGGTAGCGCGATAGAAAAAAATCGATCTATTGGAGAGGCACCCAGTGTTGCTGCAACTTCCAGCGGTCGCTGGCCAATGGCACTAAAGGCATTTTGCAGTGGCTGAATAACAAAGGGCATAGAATACACCACTGACCCGATGACTAATCCGGTAAATGTAAAAGCTAATGATTCCCCACCCATCGCGCTTGATAGGCCTCCAATGGGACCATTTGGACCAAGAGATACCAGAAGATAAAAGCCCAGTACCGTGGGCGGCAGAATTAGAGGAAGAGCTATAATTGCCTCAACAAAATATTTATATCGCCAATGGCTATGTGACAACCACCACGCTATGGGCGTCCCTATTACTATAAGAACGATTGTGCTGATAGAAGCTAGTTTCAGCGTCACAAAAAGTGCTATAAGGTCTTGCTCACTTATGATCACGGGAGATCATACCCGTAATGCTGCATGACTTTTTGAGCATCAGGGCTTTTTATAAATGACATAAAATCACGTGCTGCTTCATTATCTTTTAATAGCACTGCCTGCTGATCGATAGGACTGTAAAGGGATTGTGGTGGCATCCAATATGATCCTTGTGATACCAGTCTGGGATTATTGATTTGTGAGTATGCAACAAACCCTAACTCTGCGTTTCCACTATGGACCCATTGAAAGGTTTGGCTAATGTTTTCTCCTGTGACTAATTTTTCAGCCAAATGATCAGATAGGTTTAAATTATTAATTATCTGCGATGCGGCTAAACCGTAGGGTGAGAGCCGACTGTTGGCGATGGCAATATGTTGGCTCATATTATCCGAGCTAGATAAAAGTCCTCTAATATTTGGAATGTTAGGTTTTGGACTCCACACTACGATTTTGCCATAGGCATAGGTAAATCGTGTTTGTGGTATAGCAATACCTTCATTCTCCAGACGAGCAGGTGTTGCGCTGTCTGCTGCGAAATAGGCATCAAATGGAGCTCCATTTTTAATCTGAGCGTAGTGCTTTCCGGTTGAACCAAATGCCGTTAGCACTTTGTGAGTTGTGACTTTTTCGAATTCCGCTGTGATGACCTTCATAGTAGCTGCGAAATTACTGGCTACCGCTACCTTTATGGTATCTGCGCGTAACTCTAGTCCATAGCTCCAAATTGCAGCAGCAAGAATGATGTTTTGTATAATTATTTTAATGATGGTCGTATCCAGTTCTTGCGAATTTATATGCTAATAGCTGGCCCTAAAAGTCGCAAGTTATGTGGTTTTCTAGAGTGACTAAGTAATGCTCAAAAACTTTTTATAATGCTCAATTACTGCCAAAGGGTCTTCCATTTGAGGATAATGACCCACGTCAGTGAGATCTGCAGCATAATCTAGTCGGCAGCTGAGTTCTCTGTAGCGAGCTACCATATGAGAACCTGAAATCGGATCTACGGAGCCGTTAATTAAACCCAAGGGCACCTGCGATTTTTGTAAGGCTGACACCCATCGGTTTCGATGTTCGCGGCGATCTCTTATATAGGTTATGAGATTATGAAAGAGGTGCTTTCCATCATTAAAATTAATGATCTGCCAAAAGTCTTTTAAATCTTGTTCCGATGGTTTACTTTGCGCACCAAAAACAGAGCTAAAGTTAGTGCTAAATTTTGAGAACCCCGTCAAGTAATTTAGATACTTACCCAAAGGACTTAATAATAACTTTTGAGTTAATAATGCTCTATGGGTTTCTGGAAATAGTCCTCCATTAAGAAAACAGCATGATAGCCAATATCCAGCACCATTTTTTTCGATCTGTCTGGATAGTAATTCTTGTGCAACGGTATCACCGTAGTCATGAGCCAGCACATGAAACTCTTTCAATTGATATTTTTTAACCAAGGCCTCTACGATATCGGCTTGCTGATGAATACTATAGTCTCGCCGATTGGGCTTATCAGAAAAACCAAAACCTAGCATATCCAGGGCTATCAGCCGATAGTCTTTCTTAAGACTCTCCCAAATTAAATTCCAATCCCAGCTCGAGGTGGGAAATCCGTGAAGTAAAAGTATCACGGGTGCGTTAGCAGGACCTTCGTCGACAACAAAAATGGAATGCCCAAGTAGGTTTTGTGGGTTACCTCGCGACTGCCAGTCTTTCGGTTTAATGGATTTAGGAGCGGCAAGTGACATTATTAATTCTTCTAAAAAAAGTTGTTAGTACTCTTAGGTCACGCTAGCACTGCCTGGGAGCTTGACCTTAAATTCTTGGAAGTGCAATACTAACTGAGACTTAAGTTATAGAGAATAAAAATTAAATGGATCTCTCAGAGAACGTAATCGATACACTTATCAAAAATGCAAAAGTTTTCAATAATGGGGAAGCCGCAGTTATTGAAGATATTGCAGTGAGCAATGGCAGAGTTGTTGCTCGTGGAGCCAACTTGGAAGCTAAAAGTGCTTCTCGTGTTATTGATGCCACTGGGCTATGGCTCATGCCAGGTCTATTTGATATCCATACTCACTATGACTTAGAGCTTGAGGTTGCGCCAGGATTACCAGAATCCACTCGTCATGGTACTACCTCCGTTGTGATTGCGAACTGTAGCTTGGGCTTGGCATTCGGGTCCCAAAGAGACGGTACTAATGATCCTATTGTGAGTTGTTATGCTCGAGTAGAGAACATACCTAAATCCGTACTAAAAAGTTGTGCAGATAACATTACCTGGGACAATCCTCGTGATTATCTAGATCATTTAGAAACACTTAATTTGGGTCCAAATGTCGCAGTTTTGTTCCCTCACTCAATGTTACGTATCGATGCAATGGGCTTTGACAACAGCGTAACTCGAGATCCCAGTAAGAAAGAAATTGGTAACATGAAAGAGACGTTAAAAAAGGCGTTGAAAAATGGATATGCTGGTTTCTCAACGGACGCATTACCCTTCCATTATTTAGCAGCACAGCCACACTGTGAGAAGACTATTCCGACTCAGTTTGCTAAGTATAGTGAGCTCAAGCAGTTAGCTCAGGTAGTGAGAGAGCAGGAGTCTACTTGGCAAGCTACGCCGCCCAAAGATAGTGTTTTTGGGACCTTGAGAACGTTTTTACTGACAAGCGGGAGGCTTCATGGGAAGCCATTACGAACGACGGTAGTTGCTGCGTTAGATATTGCAAATAACTGGAAACTTTCAAGGATGGTTAAGACTTTATCTGGATTACTCAATTCAAAATTGATTCAGGGTGATTTCCACATGCAAGCGCTGGGAGCGCCCTTTAAAATTTGGTCAGATGGCGCCATCACGCCAATTGCAGAGGAGATTCCAGAACTGCGCCGTCTCAATGAGACAGATCTTGAAGATCGGGAAACGCGGCGGATGATTATGAATGAACCAGAATATATTAAGTTATTTAAATCTATGTGGATGAGAGGAAAGCAGGGTTGGAATTTAGATAGATTAAAGAGAATACTCAATATTGAGGACTTTGCCTTTAACAGAACACTAGCGGATATGACCGTTGATCGATGCCCGCAAAAGAATTGGCAGGGGATGGATTTTCAATCCCTTTTTGATCGTGTCTTATCAATCAAACAAAATCAATTTGATGATGTTCTTACCAAGGCTGAGGAAAAATTGGTAAAAAACGATTTCTTTTGGGTCGCTGATGAAGGTGACTTCATGCTTCAAATGCTGCGAACGTTTGATACTGATTTAAGCTGGAGCACCGTAACGGCAAACCGTGATTTAAAAGTAGTAAGAGAATTATTAATGGATCCAAAGTTACTTCCTGGATTTAATGATAGTGGCGCTCATCTAACTAATATGGCCTTTTATGATGTTAATTTGCGTAGTCTTCAACTGGCTGCTGAAGGCGGAGACAAAGATGTGGCGTATATGGTGAAACGCTTAACCAAAGATGCAGCAGATGTGTTTGGTGTAGCTGGTGGAACTATTTATGAGGGAGATATCGCTGACTTGATATTGATTGATCCCAAAAAGCTACAGGATTATGACGGAGAGCAAAACGTCCAAAGAGTCCATCGTGAGGAGTTTCAGCATGAGCAATTGGTTAACCGCTCAGACGATGTGGTGCCTCTCGTTATGATTGGTGGTCACACTGCTTGGGAAAATAACAATTTTGCTTCTGATTTGGGTCAAAAGCCAATGGGTAGACTTCTTCGAGCATCATAGCTACCGATAGAATAAAACGATTATTGTTTCGATTGCATCGGTTTTGATGCATTGGCGTAAAAATAAAAAAAGTTACTTAGATAGTTTTTCTAAATTTAACAGATCCTGTTTCAACGACAGCCCGCCTGAATATCCTCCGAGGGATCCGCTGGCAGAAATCACTCGGTGGCATGGAATTATAATAGCTAAGGCATTGGCACCATTAGCGCTACCTACAGCTCTTACAGCATTTTTATTACCAATGCTAACTGCCAACGTTTCGTAGGAAATAGTTTCGCCGTAAGGTATTTCAAGCAAAGAATTCCAAACTGACTTCTGAAAAATTGTACCTACTGTTAACAACGGCAAATTAAAGTTGTCTCGATCGCCTGAAAAATATTCTTCTAAAGCATTCTTTGTTTGATCAAGAAGTTTGTTGCTTTGCTCGATAAAGTATCCTGAGAGACCTAATTGGAGACGTTTATCGATAGCTCGCCTCGCCTTTCGATATTTAAAATCACAAAGACACAGATTGTCTTCGAAGGATCCTATGATGAGTTCTGCCTTAGGAAATTTTATGAATTGGATGTAAATAGGATTCTTCATAGCTATTAAATGATCAAACTGATGGCTATAGAAAGCATAAGAACACCAACAAAAAACTCTAAAATTTGCCATGCCCTTGGATTTTGAAAGACAGGAATTAAAATACGAGCTCCGTAGCCAAGGCTGAAGAAAAACACAAATGAGGCGCTAATAGCCCCTAAAGCAAAACCTTGAACATCGACATATTGTGTCGATACGGCGCCTAACAGTATTAAGGTATCAAGGTAAACATGAGGGTTTAGCCATGTAAAGCCAAGGCAGATAAGGGCAACTTTTACCGCGGAATCAGTATCGCTTCCCTCAGCGATTAATCTATGTTGATTCTTATATGCCGAATGAAAACTCATGATGGCATAAAACACTAGGAATATCGCTCCGCCGTAACGCGCTATTTTTTCAACTAAAGGAAAGCGTTCAACAACTGCACCGAATCCCGATACACCAAGAGCTATAAGAATTGCATCGGAAAGGGCGCAAATAGTGCAGACCAAAAATACGTGCTGCTTTTTTAATCCTTGCTTTAGCACAAAGGCATTTTGAGCCCCTATAGCGATAATTAGAGATAATCCAACAATAAATCCAGTGAGATAATGCACTCCAAAGACTCCAAATACTGCTCCAGTTACCGCCATTGCAGTGAATAAAACAATAAAAATAGAAGATTCCATTGAATATCTTGACCTTTTAACAGATCACTAATAGAGTTAAATTCAGTAAACATGAGCCATTACAGCAAAAGTACCGTACGAAAAATAGAAGTTTTTAAAGCCAAGGTGCTTTTAGAGGGAATCAAACACAATAAAATGCTTCTCAATAGATAGTTAGCGATAAAGAAGCAAACAAGAGGATGAAATAATGAAGAAACCAAATCTTTTTAGAAGATTTATGATGAGTGTTGTTTATCTCTGGAGAAGGGTAATGGACGTTAAGTTTAATCCGCTAAAGTATGTGCCTGATGCAAGCCTGCAGGCCTACTTCATGGTGGTATTGTTTACCCTTTGGAGCGTGTCATTCGGACTCATAGCAACTCACTATTTAGGCTGGGTTGACTATAGTATTTTAGCTAGCATTCTGATCCATCTATCTATTCTTATTCCGATTGTTGTGACTAATGCGGTATTTGTCGATGCTGAGCGCACTGGAGAGAAATGGTTGGAAGAGTGGAAGCAGGAGCAAAGTAGATATTCACTACTAATGAATCGGCTTAAAAAAGAAAATTTAGTTCGCTGGGAGCTAAATAAAGAGGCTTGATTTAGGCCGGATTAAAACGAGAAAAGGCCGTCTTAGACGGCCTTTTTTATGAAAAATTCATATCACTCTAAAGATTAGGGATTGATTACTTTTCGATGCCAAGCTCATCCCAAAGCTCATCGATACGGGACTTAACGGTGTCATCCATTATAATGGGATTTCCCCATTCTCGGTCAGTTTCTCCTGGCATTTTGTTGGTAGCGTCCAGCCCCATTTTTGACCCTAGCCCTGATACGGGAGAGGCAAAGTCGAGATAATCGATGGGTGTATTTTCAACCATAACAGTATCCCTGACAGGATCCATGCGAGTTGTCATTGCCCAAATAACATCATCCCAGTTACGCACATCTACATCATCATCCGTAACAATTACAAACTTTGTGTACATAAATTGCCTTAAAAATGACCATACTCCCATCATGACTCGTTTCGCATGACCTGGATATTGCTTTTGCATACTTACTACAGCCATTCGATAAGAGCAGCCTTCAGGTGGTAGATAGAAGTCTATAATTTCGGGAAATTGCTTTTTCAGGATTGGAACAAACACCTCATTAAGAGCAACACCTAAAATAGCAGGCTCATCTGGTGGCCTACCTGTATAGGTGCTGTGATAGATTGGATCTTTCCGGTGAGTAATTCGGTCGATAGTAAATACTGGGAATGTCTCCACCTCATTGTAGTAGCCTGTATGATCACCAAATGGACCCTCTTCAGCCTCATCACCATGCAGATGTCCCTCAAGAATATATTCGGCACTTGCTGGTACTTGAAGATCACTACCAATACACCTAACTACTTGGGTTTTTTCTCCTCGCAACAAACCAGCAAACGCATATTCTGATAGCGTATCAGGAACCGGCGTGACTGCTCCAAGAGTTGTGGCCGGATCAGCCCCTAAGGCAATGGCAACAGGATAAGGCTTACCAGGATTTTTCTTTTTGAAGGCTCGGTAGTCCAAAGCACCACCGCGATGTGCAAGCCATCGCATAATTAGTTTATTTTTGGCAATTTTCTGCATTCTGTAGATGCCAAGATTTTGTCTTTCCTTATCTGGACCTCTCGTCACTGCCAGAGCCCAAGTCACAAGAGGACCTGCGTCCCCTGGCCAACAGGTCTGAATAGGTAGTTGATCAAGATCAACTTGATCGCCTTCTAGAATAAACTCCTGACAGGGGGCCTTTCTCAAAACTTTGACTGGCATGTTTAAAACTTGTTTAAAATCATGCCGTTTTTCCCATAGATCCAGTAAACCCTTTGGCGGTTCTGGTTCTTTTAAGAAGGCAAGTAGCTCCCCAACATCCCGAAGTGATCCAACATCTTCTTGACCCATACCCAGTGCAACTCTTTCAGGAGTACCAAAAAGATTACAAAGCACGGGAGTGGAATAGCCTTTAGGATTTTCAAAGAGAAGGGCAGGGCCCTTAGCTCGTAGTGTTCTATCACTAATTTCTGTCATTTCCAGGAACGGATCAACTTGATGTTGAATACGGACAAGTTGTCCTCGTTCTTCTAGCAGGGTAATAAATTCTCGAAGATCAGAATTTTTCATGCGGTTACGTTAGCATCACCGAGAATATCTTACTTGCGCTTCATCGCGCCAAAGAACTCAGCGTTATTTTTAAATCCTTTGAGTTTCTCGACCATAAATTCTGCCGCAGCTAGATCTTCCATATCATGAAGTAATTTTCTCAAGATCCATACACGTTGAAGATCAGACTCTTCGATTAGAAGTTCCTCTCGACGGGTTCCAGAGCGACGAACATTAATTGCAGGATAAACTCGTTTCTCAGCAATTTTTCGATCAAGAATTAATTCCATATTTCCTGTGCCTTTAAACTCCTCATAGATAACTTCATCCATTTTAGAGCCAGTTTCAACCAGTGCTGTGGCAATAATTGTCAGGCTACCACCATGTTCAATATTTCGCGCTGCTCCAAAGAAACGCTTTGGTTTTTCTAACGCATGAGCGTCAACGCCACCAGTGAGCACTTTTCCAGATGATGGAATAACAGTGTTGTATGCCCTCGCAAGACGCGTGATGGAATCCAGCAAGATAACAACATCTTTTTTATGTTCAACCAAACGTTTAGCTTTTTCAATAACCATCTCGGCTACTTGGACATGTCGGGTAGGGGGCTCATCGAACGTCGAGGCAATTACTTCACCTCGAACAGTTCTTTGCATTTCAGTGACCTCTTCTGGACGCTCATCAATCAGTAGAACAATGATATAGCACTCAGGATTATTGCGGACAATAGACTGTGCGATATTCTGCATCATAATAGTCTTACCAGCCTTTGGTGGTGCCACGATAAGTCCTCGCTGACCTTTTCCGATTGGCGAAACTAAATCAATAATACGACCTGTGAGATCCTCTGATGAACCGTTTCCAGCTTCAAGCGCAAGTGGTTCGTCTGGGAATAAGGGAGTGAGGTTTACAAACAGAATTTTATTGCGGGCATTTTCGGGAGCGTCATAGTTGATCTTATCAACTTTAAGCATGGCGAAGTAACGTTCGCCGTCCTTAGGAGGTCTAATTTTCCCTGCGATAGCATCACCGGTTCGTAAATTAAAGCGTCTAATTTGGCTAGGTGACACATAAATATCATCAGCGCCCGCTAGATAGGAAGCACCTGCTGAGCGGAGGAACCCAAAACCATCAGGCAATATCTCAAGCACTCCATCTCCATAGATATCTTCACCACCTTTTGCATGTTTTTTTAAAAGAGAGAAGATAATGTCATTTTTGCGGGAGCGAGCTAAGTTATCGAGGCCGAGGGCCTCAGTCATTTCTAGTAGTTCGCCAATGGGTTTTTGCTTAAGTTCGGATAGATTCATAAATAGGATATTCTGGAGTTGTTAAGAGGTGAAGTAAAAAAGTACAAAGTTAGAGTTTAAAAAAGAAAGAATTCAAGCCATGGAGGCGCAGTTAGTTAAATTTGTTGACGGCAACGAAGCTCAGGAATTTTGGACAAGACTTCAGTATAGCGCTACAAAGTGAAAGCGCAAGAGTTTTTGGCTCTGAAATCAGAGCCAAAAAGCAGGTTAAAGTAAACCGTCCACGAATTCGGATAGTTGTGTTTTTGAAAGAGCTCCCACTTTTGTTGCCTCTACAGCTCCATTTTTAAACACTAACAGCGTTGGTATACCTCGCACATTAAATTTTGCGGCTGTCTCTGGATTACTATCCACATCCACCTTACAGATTTTAATCTTACCCACATACTCATCAGCTACTTCGTTAAGAATGGGTGCGATCATTTTACAGGGACCACACCACTCAGCCCAAAAATCTACTAAAGCAGGCGTATCAGATTGTAAAACATCACCATCAAAGCTGGCGTCAGTAACGTGAACAATATTTTCACTCATTACAAAAATTCTCCAAAAAAGGGTTGATAACCGGAATTTGTATCGGGGATACGAATCATAACACTAGCTTTACTTTACCTTCAAACAGAAAGTCCCTGATTGAAACATAGAGAGCACTATTGATTGACTATCTTCGTCTACTTTTTCTTGAATTTCTGCTACCTGGCCCTGCTGCTCCGCCAGCAATACTTAGATCTCCCCTCATTTGTGCCTTTGCACCACTGGTGACTGGTCCAAGGTGGCGCTCAATTTCCTCAAGTGAGGGAACTTCGCTTTTGACATAGTTATCGATAGTTTTTCTCATCATTGCAATATGATTTGGAGAAGCCCCACAGCATCCTCCGATAATTCTTGCTCCTGAATCAATAGCCATCTTGGTGTAAGTGGCCATTAATTCTGGGGTGCCGCTATAGCAAATTTTTCCATCTACCCACTCTGGGATTCCACAATTGCCTTTAGCCACAAGAATAGGTTCAACGGAAGCTAATTCGGCGGCTTGCTTCATGTTAATAACCGCCGCAACGACCTCGGCTGCACCGAGCCCACAATTGGTACCATATGCAATTAAAGGCACTGGAAGGTCTGTTTGAAGAGACACTAGATCAGATGGAGTAACCCCCATCATTGTTCTGCCATTTGTCTCAACACTCAGCGTCAGAACAATAGGCAATCCAGCTATACTTGCTCCCTTTACCGCTGCTTGACACTCTTCAATTGAGGAAAGAGTTTCTATCCAAATTACATCTGCGCCACCTTCTTTAAGAGCTATTGCCTGTTCCTCAAATGCGGCCTCTCCTTCTTCAATTGTCATCAGGCCTGCCGGAGCAAAAATTTCTCCTGTTGGCCCCATAGATCCTGCGACTACAATGGTTCGTCCACTAGCAGAAATTTCTTTAACTAATATTTGGGCGCCCGCCCGGTTAAATTCTGTCACGCGATCAGCTGCGTCATGAAGATGTAGTCTGTAGCGATTACCTCCAAAGGTATTAGTTAGAACGATATCTGAGCCTGCATCAATGAATGAACGATAGTGAATGGCAACTCGGTCAGGAAAATCTATATTCCAAAATTCTGGCGAGTCTCCAGATTGAAGACCAAGGGAGAACAGATTAGTGCCAGTTGCGCCATCTATAAGAAGTGTCTGTTTTTCTCTGAGAAGTCTTAATAATTTATTTTCCATACCTTGTTACGCCATCCTTGAATATCTTAAAGAAGTGATTATAGGAAAGCGCCATTTTCTGCAATTCAGTTGGAAAGCAAATTCCTGTTAACAAATTATAAGCCAAAAACTATTTTTTCACTTTTCAATAGTTTTTCCATTCCCAATAATAGTGCAAACGAAAGTAGCAAAGTGGTTAAGCACGAAACTACTAATTGAAAGACAAGGAAGTCCTTTCCTTTAGCAATATCAATCAGTGCCTGAAGTTGACCCGATACAGGGGCCCATCTTAGTTCATCGACAGCAAAATCTAGTGTCACAGCATAAGACATAGCCATAGGCACAAAGATCACAAAAGTTAAGTAGGTTTGTGCTTCTTTGAAACTCTTAGCCATAAATGAAACAAATAGCTGCATACTCGCAGCAAAGATTGCGACAGTTGATCCGACCAGAAGGGTTACGACCATAAACTTCATACTAATATTTATACTGAAGCCAAATTCCTGCCATGGAACAAAGGGATAAACAATTTTAGAAACTAACATGACTAATACAAGTCCTAAAACGCCAAAACTAGCAACGGCAAGTGTTTTTGCAATAACTAACTGGCGTACTGAGACAGGATGGCTCAAAAGAAGAGCGAGCGAATTCCTCTCTCGTTCACCTGCACTGGTGTCGATAGCTAAATTCATCCCCGAAATAAATACCGAGAGCATAATCGTCAGAACCACCATGCCAAGTAGTTGGCCGCCTTTTGAGTCTGGAGTGGATTGGTCCTCTATATTTACTTTTAATGGCCTGGTTATTTCGGGATTGATACCTCGAGATAGTAAGCGAAGTGATGCTACTTCAGAGCTGTAGCCTTGCAGCGCATTTCGAATTCGGCTTATAGCACTTCGCAGATTATCTTCTGATTGGTCTGCGATCAATGTGACTTCGGCAGACTCTGAACGATTCATTTGAGCTGAAAAATCTTTGCCGATTACTAGTTCTATTCTCTTTAATGAAGACGATTGATCACTGTGGAAAATGCCTCTATCACCGAGATAATTTATCAACTGTGAGGCGTCTGATCCATTTGTGATTGTAATTTCTACATCTTCTGGATTGGTTACCTTATTAATTACAGCTGAGAAAACGATCGCCAATAATAGAGGCGTAAACAAGGCGTAGTAGAGCCCAGCCATTAGAGATCTTTTGTCTCTCACTGCATCCATTATTTCTTTGCGCAGAAGAGCCTTGACTCGATTACTCATGCAGCGATTCCCTCATCTGTTCCGATTAATTTTATAAATGCTTCTTCCAAAGATTCCTTGTTGGTTAGCGCGCACAATTCTTTAGGACTTCCAATGGCAACCGCCTTGCCATCCGCCATAACAATAACTTGATCACAAAGGGATGCTACCTCTTGCATGACATGACTAGAGAATAAAATACAGTGGCCTTGAGACTTAAGTTTTCGCAACATGTCACGAAGAACACGAGTACTCATGACGTCCAGACCTCTGGTGGGTTCATCCAAGATAATGTTCTTCGGTCGATGCACAATAGCTTGAGCTAAAGCAGTTTTCATTCGTTGGCCTTGAGAGAAACCTTTGCAGCGACGATCAGCAATATCAGCAAGCTTTAGTTCAGCGATAACTTTTGTAGTAGCTTCAATAGCAAATGCAGTACTCATACCACTTAGTTCAGCAAAATATTGGATATATTCCCTAGGAGTAAGCCTTTCATATATCCCAAAGGGGTCTGGAAATAGTCCAAGCTCTTGTTTGGCAGCGATAGGATTTTCAACTACATTAATGTTGTTGATAGACGTAGCTCCACAGTCTGGGCTAAGTAAGCCAAAAATCGTTCTTAAACAGGTTGTTTTCCCTGCGCCATTGGGACCTAAAAGCCCTGTAATCTGACCGTCTTCGGCCTGGAAACTCAAATTATTTAATGCCTGAACCTCACCTATTTTTTTTGATAACTCAGTTACTGAAATCATGGCGATACCTTGATTGAGAGTTTGTTTGATAATGGCTGGGCGCTGCTCGCATTAAGGAAAAATCCTCTTGAGCTTTGATCAGTTAGGCAGCTGTCATCTAATTCAGTCACCTCGCCAAGCTCTACTAGTTCGGCAATCAAGTCATTAGCACAAGTTTGATAAGCGACACCGTGACTCGAATAGGGCGCAATAAAGTGTTTCGCATTGGCCATATTAACCATTGCTAATGTTGCCCAGCTTGGTGGAGTTGCGGGATCAAAATACCCTGACAATAGTAGAGTTGGAATACTGCTGCTAATGGGAGAGGAAAATTTCTCATCAACTTTATTACTTGGCCATACTGAGCAGGCTTCAGACATCGCTTTGTACATCGTGGTCGCCGCATAAGATTCATTAATTTGCGCGAGCATTTCAGGAGTAACCCGGTGAATATCTTCAGAGCAAATGACGGAATTATGCATCCCAGTCGCAAGGTCAATACCATCCATCATTAACGAGAATAGGCCAAGTATAGGTTGATAATTCCCTTTGGTGGCTTGGGTAATTGCCAGCGGTAATAGTGCTCGACTGGAGGGTGAGTACATTGATAATCGAATAATTCCAAGAAGCTTATCGCGCGTTATTAGAAATGAATCTGGCTCACCGGTTAAAGGATGATAAACAGGAGTATTGATAGGGAGCGCAGTTAACTGCCGAGTTAAAGTATCAAAAGTGGTTTCCAGGTCGGGAAATTCTTTGTTACAAAAACTATCTTTTTTGCATTGATCAAAGACAGATTGTAATCCTCGATCTATTGCCATACCAATTGCGAGAACAGACTGCTGCATTGGCACCACCCCATCTAGCGTGGCTGTTTGAATAGCTTCATCATGATGGCGCATATACAGCTGAGCCATTCGACTCCCATAAGAGATTCCATAGATATGAAGTTTCTTATAACCCAAGAAATTCCGAACAGATTCAAAATCACTAATGGCATTTACGCTGCCGTACATTGCAACATTCCCATCTAACTGATTTAAGCATTTCTTTGTCTCTTCTAAATAGTTTATTGATCTATCATCCAGAGCTAGGGGAGAAAGAGTCTTGTCTTCTGGACACGCAAGCAAATTAGATCGACCAGTCCCACGCTGATCGATAAGCAGAATATCTCGAGTCTCTCTTATTTTGGCGAAGGTTCTCCCAAAAGAAGCAGCATTGTCTATTGCCGATTGGCCGGGACCACCGGTGATAGGTAAAAATACTTCGTCAGTTTTTATAGGTTTGATAGCAGGTAGTACGACGAAGTGAATATCAATCATAGGCCCGCTTGGTTCATCGGGATTTTCTAAAACTGATACATAGCCACATTGTAAACGGTCGGAGAGACCATCAACATAACAAGCGTTGATTGTTGATTGTTGATCTGAGATTACAGAAAAGCTTTTACTGAAAAGTATCAGGACTAAAATTAGACGTACTTGCTTGCTCATCATTTCAAAATCCCTTTATTTTTTCATGAATTATAAACCATCTGACGCTGAGGCCATTTTTTTAACTAAAAAGATTGCAATACAGTGTTTAAAAACTGATAGCCTAAGGACGTTGTTTGATAGCGAAGAGCGCTTGATTCCATTAAACCTTGAGACTGCAATTTAGAGACTTTTTGTTTTATGGACTTTTCATCAAGTCCAGTCCGCGAGGATAAGTAATGAGTTGGAACTCCATTATTTAAGCGAAGTCCATTCATCATAAATTCCAGAATAATATCTTCTTTAGAAATCTCTATTTTTTTAGCTAAAGGGCTACCAACACGATTTAGATAGTCTTTGGGTTGACGGGTCTTTGTAGTTCGAATAACTTGATTATCTTCTGGAATAGTAATTTTACCATGAGCACCTGCTCCGATTCCTAAATAATCACCGAACTGCCAGTAATTGACGTTATGTCGCGACTTCTGTCCATTTCTGGCAAAAGCTGATACTTCGTATTGGCTATAGTTGTTCTTCTTAATAATATGCAGTCCCGATCGCTGAATATCTGCCAATCGATCATCAACAGGAAGTATAGGAGGACGAGAGTAGAATTCAGTATTAGGCTCAATAGTTAGTTGGTACCAAGAAATATGAGATGCTCCAGAACTTACTGCTATTTCAATGTCATTTATGGCATTGGCTATAGATTGATTTGGAAGACCATGCATAAGATCAATATTGAAATTGCTAAAGCCAGATGATTGAGCTATGTCGATAGCTGAAAGGGCATCCTGACTGCCGTGAACTCTCCCCAGGCTCTTGAGATGGGTATCATTAAAACTCTGAATCCCAATAGATAGACGATTAACACCAGCAGCATAAAGGTCAGAAAAATTTTGTTGATCCATCACTCCTGGATTAGCCTCCAGTGTTATTTCAATATTATTCTCAAAGCCAATCAGGCGCTCTGCTTCTCTTAAAATAGCGCCAATAGAAAAGCCAGAGAATAGACTGGGAGTGCCGCCACCAAAAAATATTGAATGTAATTTCCTACCCTGAACCCATGGGAGATCATTTTTAAGATCTTCAATAACGGCTTTTACATAGTCTGCTTCAGGGATCACTGAAGTAGCAACATGCGAGTTAAAATCACAATAAGGGCATTTTTTGATACACCAAGGAATATGTATGTACAAAGATAGTGGAGGTAGATTCAGCACGTTACTAGTAACGACTTAACAAAGATAAAAATTCTCGAGTGGCTTTACCTCTGTGACTAAGTTCTTTTTTAGTCTGAGCGTCTAGCTCAGCTGCATGACAGTTTGTCTCAGGCACATAAAAGATAGAATCATAGCCAAACCCTTGGTCTCCTCTCTCTTCCACAGCAATACTACCTTCCCAGGTTCCTTGGCAAATTATAGGAGTGGGATCATTGGCATGGCGCAGATAAACCAGAACCGCTTGGTAGCGTGCATTGCGTTTTTCCGGAGCTGCAGATGCTAATTCACTTAGTAATTTATCACGGTTAGATTTATCATTTGCTTGAGCTCCGGAAAATCTTGCAGAGTAGATTCCTGGAGCACCATTTAGAAAATCGACCTCAAGTCCTGAATCGTCGGCAAGGGCTGGCAAATTAGAGAGACGTGAGGCGTTTCTAGCTTTTAGAATTGCATTTTCAACAAAGGTTAAGCCAGTCTCCTCGATGTCTGGGATATTCAGATTCCCCTGAGGAATTATACTTATACCAATCTCAGCTAGTAGAACCTCAAGCTCTTGTATTTTCCCGGGATTACCTGTGGCTAGAACAAGCTTTTTGCTCTCATTCAAAGGATTGCCTCAAATTTTTTTAGATTAGTCATGGTACATCTTTTTCTGGAACTTAAAATCATAGGGATAGCTTCTCTTACCATCATTTGCCTGAACAATAATTTTAAAGGTCAAATAATCTTCATTTTCAAAAGTAAATGGAGCGAGATAATAAATAGACTGACCCTCTCTAATAGGGAAGAATTCTAATTTTTGACTCTGCTGTAAGATATTAAATACACGCCCTGTGATGGAGGATGGAACACCAATTGCTAGCTCCTCCATGACTGAGATATTCACCATACCTTTCCCTTTTCCCCGAACAATATCATTGGAAGCAGCAATTTCTGGTGAAAGAAAAGAGCTATTAAATGCAGTAAAGAAAATCTTATAGCCATCGTGTTCTTTATACAGCTTTCGCTCTACACCAAAAGCAGAAGTCGCTAGAGTTATTAATGCTATTGCAAGGAAAAATTGCTTCATTTTTTTACAAACCTTAGAGGTATCTTTGTTTAGATTTACGAGCTTAACCTGGAGGATTATTTTCTCAGGCGATAGATTGCGGTTTGTGCAAATAGATTTGGCCACACTCTATCCATCCCCAGAGTGCTCGAATAGCCTCCTACAAAAACTCGACCAACTATTTTAATTTGCCGTTCAACACAAAGGGTTTCAAAGTCTTTATACGTAAAGAAGTGAATATTCGGTGTATCGTACCACTGGTAAGACAGCTGTTTTGTTACGGGCATACGACCATTGAATAGAAGAGATGCGCGGGTTCGCCAATGGCCAAAATTCGGGAAAGTTATGATCGCTTGGTCTCCTATCCTAAGCATTTCATCAAGAACAAGATGAGGATATCTAAGCGATTGTAGTGTTTGAGTCATTAAAACAGTATCAAAGCTACCATCATTTAGGTTGGTTAGACCAGAATTTAAATCCTGCTCAATAACATTAATACCTTTGCGGATACAGTTGTTTATTGATACTGGATCAATCTCTAGACCATAACCACGCACTTGAAGTTGATCTATTAAAGTCTTCAAAAGGGACCCATCTCCACAGCCAAGATCAAGTAGCCTTGATTTAGATTCAATCCAATTACTAATAAGTGCTGTAATGTTCACTTTACAGCACCATTTAAATGATTTGAGGTTGCGAATAAAAATGCTCGCAAACCATCTTCATAGCGTCTGTTAGGTAGTAAAAATGCATCATGCCCTTGATCAGAATCAATTTGGAGATAGGACACATTTTTGTTTGCTTCGATCAAAGCGTCTGTTATCTCTTTTGAGCATTGAGGAGAAAAGCGCCAGTCACTGCTGAATGAAACGATAAGAAAATTACAGCTAGATTTGGAAAACGCATCAACTGCTTCATCATTAAATGATTGAGCTAAGTCAAAATAATCAAGCATTTTGGTGATAAGAATATAGCTGTTGGCATCAAAGTTATCTGCAAATTTATCTCCTTGGTAATTTAAGTAGCTCGAAATTTCAAACTCAACCAATGCTTTTTCAGCGGCATCAAGGTCACCATTTCTAACCAAACGTCCAAACTTTCTGCCAAGAGCACTATCTGACAGATATGTTAGATGCCCTATCATTCTAGCCAGTGCAAGTCCTTGTTTAGGAGTAATGTCTTGATCTAAATAGGCGCCGTCATGGAAGTCTGGGTCAGACATAATCGCGCGACGTGCAACTTCATTGAACGCAATATTTTGTGCAGATAGTTTCAAGGAGGCGGCAATAACGACAGCGCTTTTTAATCTATTACTATGCGAGACAGCCCAATGCATAGCTTGCATGCCACCTAAACTACCCCCTATGACAGCCGACCAACATTTAATTTTAAGGTATTCCATGAGGAAGACTTGCGAGTTAACCCAGTCACTAACCTCCAAAGGCGGAAAATCTGGTCCCCAAGATTTATCTGTATCTTCATTAATTGTGTTAGGCCCTGTACTACCAAAGCAACTACCAATGTTATTGGGACAAACAACAAAAAATTTATTGGTGTCGATAGGTTTATCTGGTCCTATGTAGTGGTCCCACCAACCAGGTCGTCCTTCAGTATTTAGTCCAGCAGCATGTTGATTGCCACTCAGTGCATGACAGATAAGTATTGCGTTATTGCGCCCTTTATTAAGAGTACCGTAAGTCTCAAAAACAAGTTTATGTGTTGGGAGTATTAACCCGCAAGCAAGCGTGAGTGGGTCCTCAAAAGTCACTTCATGAGTTAAGGCATCAGCATGTAAGCCATCATTAAATGATTTTTCATTCATTTCGTTCTGCATCTCACTATTGTACAACGTGTTTGGGTACGGGTCATTGCAGTCTTATATTTCTAATGGAAGATAAATAGTATTTTTAATGCAAATTTCTTCATGTAGACTGGAGGAAAAAGGTTCTAAGGAGTACGTAATGCAATACCGAAAGCTTGGTAGTACTGATATTGATATACCTCTGATTGGCTTAGGAACCATGACTTGGGGTCAGCAAAATAATCTTGAGCAAGCCTGTGAACAAATGGACTATGCGCTATCACGCGGGGTAAATTTTTTTGACGTAGCAGAAATGTATCCTGTACCTCCCCGAGCGGAAACTTCTGGAGATACAGAGCGCTGTATCGGCCAGTGGTTGGCTCAAACTGGTAGGCGTAGTGATATCACTCTGGCAACGAAAGTATCTGGACGATCGAAAGATATGTCTCATGTCCGAGGAGGCCCTCGGCTGAGCCGAGACCACATTAGGCAAGCTATTGAGGGGTCTCTTGACAGATTAAAAACAGATTATGTAGATCTTTATCAAGTCCACTGGCCTGAACGAGCTACCAACTTCTTTGGTCGACGTGGTTATGCCCACTATCCAGAGGGCGATGGTATTGCCATAGAAGATACTTTGAAAGCGCTCACAGAATTAGTAGATGAAGGTTTGGTCAAGAACATTGGCATATCTAACGAAACGCCATGGGGAGTAATGGAGTACCTACGTGCAGCTAGTGAGAGAGGTTGGTCCAAAATAGTCAGTATTCAAAATGTGTACAGTCTTTTGAGCAGGCAGTTTGAAGTTGGATTGGCTGAAATGGCACTTAGGGAGAACGTGGGACTTTTAGCGTATTCACCCCTTGCCTTTGGTGTACTCACAGGCAAATATATCGGTGGCGCAAAGCCGGAAGGCTCTAGACTTGCATTATTTGATAGATTCTCTCGCTATGATAGTCCCCAATCTGAGGCAGCAACTGAGGCTTACTTTGAAATAGCTAAAAAGCATAATTTAAGTTTGGCGCAGATGTCATTGGCTTTTGTATGCCAGCAACCGTTTGTAACTAGTTGCTTGATTGGGGCCACAAATATGGATCAATTACGAGAAAATATTGATGCAGGAGAGGTGGTTTTGACCAAAGAAATTCTGAAAGAAATTGAAGATATTCAAAGTAAGTATCCAGATCCAGCGCCTTAATTAATTTTGGAGGCTACGATGAAAATTTTTTATGATAGTAAATTATATAAGGCCATTTAATAAAGGAAGTATCTGAGCTCTGGCAAACATCAATGTTAGGATGGCGACCATTGGAGAGATATCGATCATTCCAATAGGTGGGATGATGTTTCTGAAGGGCTTCATATACGGATCTATCACTTGATTAACAAGTCTAACGGTAGGATGGTCAAGGGTGCCGATCCAACTGGAAACAGCAACGACTAAGATTCCATAAAAATAAATTTCAATCAGTGTTCCTAATAGCGAGAGACTGGATACAAATAAAAATAGCGGAAGGTTCTGGGGGGAAATAGCCCCTAAGATCATCATGACCACATAAAACGACCACTTCACAAGAATTGCAGCCATTAATGCTGCAATATTAAAACGCCCTAAGTTGGGGAATATCTTATGCAGCGGCTCTACAATTGGAGCTGTGACCTTAAAAATTGATTGAGATAGAGGATTAAAAAAATCAGCCTGAACAAGCTGAAGAAGGAGCCTGACCATCAAAATAGCGGCATACAAATCGATGACGAATCGTAAGATATCAACAAACCCACTGCCCATATTTTATTGCCTTGTAGTTAAATTATTAGTCAGAAAAATCTCTTGCCATCTCTCTTGAGCGCTCTAGTGCGCTAGTCATAGCACGTCGGAATGAAGACTCTAAGTTTTCACTCTGAAAGGCAGCGAGGGCTCTCTCTGTCGTTCCACCAGGAGATGTCACCTGCTCTCGAAGTTGAGATGGACTTAAATCTGATTGACTAGCCATTTTTGCAGCACCTAGTGCGGTTTGCTTTGCGAGGTTACCAGCTAATTCCTCAGGCAATCCTAGCTCCTGACCAACAGACTTCATAATCTCAAGAATTCGGAAAAAATAGGCTGGTCCACTTCCAGATACTGCAATTACAGAGTCTATTAGTTTCTCACTCTCAACCCAGCAGCTATAACCTACGGCCTCAAAAATGTCATTGACCACATCTTTTTGCGATTGTTGAGTCAAATGATTAGCATAAAGTCCAGTTGCTCCAGTTAGTACAAGAGACGGCGTATTTGGCATAGCTCTAATGATTGGGATGGAGTGGCCTAGCCATCCTTGAAGAGCATCGATTGAAATTCCAGCAGCAATCGACACCACAACGGTCTTTGGATTGAAGCTAGAGGCTAAGTCCAAGCTGACTCTACGCATAATTTGAGGTTTCACCGCCAGTACAACGACATCCGCTCCAGCTATGGCGGTTTGGTTATTGTCGGTAACGCAGATCCCAAATTTGGTTTCCAAATTATTGCGATTGTCCTGCTTTGGCTCGCTTACGGTGATTTTATCTTGCTTGAAACCCTGCGCTATCATGCCTCCAACAAGACAAGAAGCCATGTTACCGCCACCTATAAAAACAACTGAACTCATATCTTCCTTCACTTAACGTTTTAATTGGGCTCTCTATTGCCAAAAATATCAGATCCTACTCTGACGATTGTCGCCTGCTCGAAGACAGCCGCCTCCAAATCCGATGACATTCCCATAGAGAGGGTATCCAGTTTATTAGAATTGTCCAGCGAGTCGTTAACTTTATCGATTAGTTTGCGCAATTTGGCCAGTGGCTCTCGTTGTGCATCGAAATTATCTTGGTAGCGAGGGATAGCCATAAATCCGCGTAATTGGAGATTGGGAAGATCAATAATTTCCTTCACCGCAGATTCTACCTCATCCATTTTAAAACCTGACTTAGAGATTTCATTATCAATATTAACCTGCAAGCAGACATTTAGTTTCTGCATATTAGCAGGTCTCTGGTTATCCAAACGACATGCAATTTTCACTCTATCGATACTGTGTACCCAAGAAAAATTTTCAGCTATTTGTCGAGTTTTGTTGGACTGTATCGGTCCAATAAAATGCCAGTCTAGCGAGAGCGATTGTAATTCAGAGATTTTTTGTAGTGCCTCTTGCAGATAGTTTTCTCCAAAACTATGAATACCATATTCGACAGCCTGTCTTATCATCTGCGCGCTGCGAGTTTTGCTGACCGCTAAAAGAGTTATATCTTTTGAGGAACGCTTACACTTTGAAGCTGCATTCTCCAGTCGATTTCTGACCCTTTTTATATTGCCTAACAAATTGATCATGAAATTATGTGTGCTCTATTTTGAGGAAAGATGGGGCCTAGTGAGTGGTTAGATGCTTGTTTCGATTGAAGGGTCATCGAACCAACTCTGTAAAATAACGGCAGCAGCAATATGGTCGATCTTGGTAAGGTCAATGTCTTGCCCGCTGTTACCATTTTGATTTTCTCGAATTATTGACTTGGCCTCACGAGTACTTAATCTCTCATCAACCATTTTTACAGGACTGGCAAATCGACCTTCCAACCGACGAGCAAACTTTCTAGCTCTTCCTGATAGCTCACTCTCTGAAGAGTCCATATTGAGAGGCAAACCAACCAGCAATATATTCGGTTGCCATTTATCGATAAGGCCGGTGATTGTTATCCAGTTCGGAGTGCCATCTTGTGCCTTGATTATCGTAAGACCTTTTGCTTGCTTCGTTACGGTCTGTCCGTAAGCTACTCCAATTTGTTTCAGGCCAAAATCGAATGCCATCAATGAAATAGGTTTGACCAAGTTATGCATGTCCCATATCCGAAGAGAGCATGTCTAAGTCTAAACCAATTGAGGAGGCAGCTGCAGATGCTCGCCGATGGCTTGCAGTATCAAAAATTATTGCAGAGTTTGATGGGATAGTTAGCCACGTATTACTGGCTAATTCTTCTTCTAGTTGTCCTGCACTCCAGCTAGAGTAGCCAAGTGTGACAATTGCATTTTTTGGGCCCTCACCAATTGCGATATCACTCAAAATATCCTTTGAAGCTGTAAGGCTAATATCCTTGCAGATAGCGATTGTTGATTCCCAAACCTTGGAGACAGTGGGATGGAGAATGAATCCGCGATCGCGAGCCACAGGACCTCCATCAAAAATAAAGGTTTCACCGCAGTCCTCATTATAAATTAAGTCCATTTGCTTGAAGATAGCATTAATGGGAATATCCATTTGTTGATTAATAATTAATCCCATGGCGCCATCTTCAGTATGTTCACAAAGGTAAACCACTGATCGAGAGAAATTAGGATCTTCAAGGCCTGGCATTGCGAGGAGAAAGTGATTTTTTAGGCTGGAAACAGTTTTTTTCTTAGTGTTCATTTTATTAATATGACTGAGTAGAGCAATTATCACAACCCAAAACCTGTGGTTTCAAGTCTCTTTAGCGCATTTAGGGTTTCTATCCAAGTCGCACTTCAATTGCTTCCATCAAAGTTTCTCCTATTGCAGTGTTATGAAGTTTGTCGATTTCTCGAACGCACGTTGGGCTTGTAACATTTATCTCAGTGAGATAGTCGCCTATAACATCTAACCCGACAAAAATAAGACCTTTCTCCTTAAGGACCGGTGATACCTGCTCAGCGATCCAAAAATCTCTTTCGTTTAAAGGCTTTACAAGGCCGGTACCTCCGACTGCAAGGTTACCGCGAAACTCTCCTTTTGGTGGTATTCGCGCTAGACAATATGGAATGACAACGCCATCGACGACTAAAATCCTTTTATCTCCTGATGTAATTTCAGGAAGATATTTTTGAGCCATAATCGTATTTTTTCCATCTGCAGTTAAAGTTTCGAGAATCACGTTAAGGTTTTGGTCTCCGCGTTTAACTCGGAATATAGATGTTCCCCCCATGCCATCCAGGGGCTTATAGACAACCTCTTCATGGTCCTCTAAAAATGCTGACAATAGAGCTTGATCGCGGCTCACTATCAGTGGTGGAGTGCACTGTGGGAAATGGGTTGCAAACACTTTCTCGTTGCAGTCTCTCAGGCTTTGAGGTCGATTGACTATTAGAGTCCCAAGTCGCTCGGCGGCCTCAAGAATGTACGTTGAATAGATAAATTCGCTATCAAAAGGTGGATCTTTGCGCATTAGAATCACGTCCAGTTGTGAAAGGTGCTGTGGAGATGATTTTTCAAGATCAAACCACTTTTCTGGATGATCATAGACTTTTAGGCGCCCCATTTTGGCATAGGGCTCTGAGTTATCTAAGTAGAGATCGGCTTGCTCCATATAAAATATCTCATACCCATGCTTCTGAGCGGCGAGCAACAACGCTAAGGTAGTATCCTTCTCAAAATTAATAGATGCGATTGGATCCATTACCACTCCGAGCAATTTACCCATTTTTTCTTATCCTTTCTAGGCTAGTTGGCGTTACTTTATAAATCTATTAGACAACAATATAGGCTTACCGAAAACTTTAATGCTGATTGAGATTTAGAGGGGGATCATTAATTATTCCCTGAACCTCCGATTGTTATTATAAATTAAGGAGTAACACAATTATATCTGTCGCTAGATATTCTTTTTGTTATCTACGGACTATTTCCTATGCTCTTATTACGATCCATTTTTTGCCATAAAATTTTGTTTTTCTTAGTTTGATGCAAATGTTAGTCTTGCGGATAAAAATTAATTTAGAGGAATAAGTATGAATGGCCTAATGATGGACTCGCCCTTAACGATCACTTCAATTATGGAGCATGCTGACCGAATTCACGGTGCGAGTGAAATAGTCTCTTTTACGATGGATAATCCACAACACAGGTACACCTATCGAGATTCTTTCAAAAGGATCCGTCAATTGGCAAATGCCTTGGATGAGGTTGGCTTCAAAAAAGGTGATCGAATCGCTACCTTGGCTTGGAATGATTATCGGCATTTTGAATTGTATTACGCTATTTCGTGTTCCGGTCAGATTTGCCATACGATTAACCCGAGATTATTCCCAGAGCAAGTCGATTTTATTATTAATCACGCTGAAGACAAGTGGGTCTTCACTGACATAATGTTTTTACCTTTGTTGGAGGCGCTGCAAGATAAGTTAGTGACAGTGGAAGGGTTTGTTGTCCTCACTAGCGAGGCAAATATGCCTGATACAACGCTTAAAAATGTCCATTGTTACGAGACATTTATTTCTGATCACAAGGATACATTTGATTGGCCAGATTTAGATGAGAATACCGCAAGTTCCATGTGCTACACCTCTGGTACAACAGGAAATCCAAAGGGTGTCGTCTATAGTCATCGCAGCACGGTTCTGCACTCTATTGTTGGCTCACTTCCCGATAATATGAATCTTTCTGGAAATGATGCTATTTTGCCAATCGTGCCAATGTTCCATGTTAATGCCTGGGGAACTTCATATAGCGGTCCTATGGTCGGTTGTAAGCTGGTTTTTCCAGGACCAAAAATGGCGGATGGAGAGACTTTAACTCGATTAATAAATGAAGAAAAAGTGAACTACTCACTTGGTGTTCCTACAGTATGGTTGGCTTTGGTGGACTATCTAAAGAGTGCTGGGGAGACCGTAGATACGCTAGAAAATGTAGTTGTAGGTGGCTCAGCATGCCCACTTTCTCTAATGAAGGAGATGGATAAATTTGGAATAACTATGCATGTTGGGTGGGGCATGACTGAGATGAGCCCATTAGGATCTTATAATAGGCCAATGGCCTGGATGCAGGAGTGTTCTGAGGAAGAAAAGGATGCTTATCGAGTTAGGGCGGGACGCGTTGTTTATGGTGTGCAGATGAAAATTGTTGATGCTGATTACAATGCTCTTCCTTGGGATGGTCTTTCATCTGGGCTGCTGTTGGTAAAGGGCCCCTGGGTTTGTAACGGATATTACAAACTTGAAGACCAACCGGCGTTAGATGCTGATGGTTGGTTTGATACAGGTGATATGGCTTCTATCGATGAGTATGGTTATGTGGTAATCACCGATCGTGTAAAGGATGTAATTAAATCTGGTGGAGAGTGGATTAGTTCAATAGATGTAGAGAACGCAGCAATGTCTCATGAGCATGTTCAAGAAGCGGCTGTGATTGGCGTGGCTGACCCTAAATGGACAGAGAGGCCTCTACTGATCGTGATAGCTACTCCAGGTGCGTCGCCAAACAAAGACGATATTTTATCCTCACTTGAGGGTAAGATTGCTAAGTGGTGGATACCAGGTGATTGCGTCTTTGTTGATGAAATCCCCCACACAGCAACCGGTAAAATCAGTAAGAAAGACTTACGAGAACAGTTTAAAGATTACTCATATTAAAGGATTAAGGCCTATGTCAACCAAGATCTGTTTGTAACGTTTTAGGTTGTAGATTTTAAAAGGAGATAATTAATATGGCAAAGATACTGGTGGGTTTAATAGGCTTGGCCTTATCGCTTTCTGTTGCAGCAGATCATCACAAGGACCGTGGGAAGGATTCTCAAGCTAGGGAGTTCTTCAAAATGGCAGACTCAGACCAAGATGGAAAAGTCTCATACGCAGAGCATGAGGCATTTATCGCCATGCAAGCTGATAAGGGACGTAAGCGCTTTAATTCTATGGATACCAATTCGGATGGGTATGTCACTAAAGAGGAAGCAAAGGAAGTACGCAAGAAAATGAAGAGAAAGTTAAAAGAAATGCGGAAAAAGAGAGCAGCTCAGATGAAGGATAAGCGTGCAAAGAAAGAAGACTAAAAGCGCTTTCTGACATTAAAAATATCCAAAGGCCGCACTGACGTGCGGCCTTTTTTATTGGTACTTTTTCCGTTGGCCATAAACGCAGTATATAATGCCGAACAGCGTAGTTAAAAAACTCTTAGAACACAGGTGTCTTATGGCTGATTACTTAATTGCTCCATCCATTTTGGCAGCCAATTTTGCCCGACTTGGAGAGGAAGTTGACTCAGTGCTCGAAGCGGGCGGCGACATCATTCACTTCGATGTGATGGATAACCACTTTGTACCAAATCTTACGATGGGACCCATGATATGCAAATCTTTGAGAGATCATGGAGTTTTGGCGCCAATTGATGTCCATTTGATGGTAAACCCTGTTGACGAGATGATTCGTATGTTTGCAGATGCTGGAGCTAACTACATTACCTTTCATCCAGAGGCATCTCAACATGTTGATCGATCTTTGCAGTTGATTCGTGATTTGGGTTGTAAAGCGGGTCTCGTAATCAATCCTGCGACTGGACTGGATGTCGCCCAATGGGTAATGGATAAAATGGATATGTTGGTGTTGATGTCGGTCAATCCTGGGTTTGGCGGACAAAAATTTATTCCATCAACTCTCGATAAGCTCAAGCAAGCAAGAGCAATGATTGATAACAGTAACTACGATATTCGCTTAGAAATTGATGGAGGTGTTGGAGTTAGTAATATTGCTGAAATTGCCGCCGCTGGGGCCGATACGTTTGTTGCCGGCTCTGCCATCTTTAGCCAGCCAGATTATTCTGATGTTATCCATAGAATGAAAGCTGAGCTCAGTAAGGAATGATGAGCTGTTTATTCGCTCAATAATTTTGATTACACTAACCTCCTCTTGGGAGAGTATTCATGAAAGACGTTTTGGTTATTGGTTTTGTTCTAGGGTTTTGTCGTTGGCCGGGCTAGCAAGGCTTTGGTGCAAATTGCATCTACAAATCCGATATTAGAAATTCAACCAGGAAGTTATCATGACACCCGAATTATTTGCCAAACTGGCGGCGCAAAATTTCAATAGAATTCCCATCACAAGGCAAGTCCTTGCAGACTTGGAAACCCCTCTTAGCGTCTATTTAAAACTTGCTCTTGGCCCTAATTCTTACCTATTTGAATCTGTCCAAGGGGGTGAGAAATGGGGACGTTATTCGCTTATTGGATTGCAGACATCGACAGTTTTAAAGCTATATGGGGACCGCCTTGAAATTATTCGCGATGGTAAACCGATGGTAAATCGGACTACAGATGATCCCCTAGCAGAGGTAGAGAGATTCAAAAGTCTTTTCAGTATGCCAGACTTACCAGATCTTCCTCGCTTTACTGGCGGTCTTGTCGGTTATTTTGGTTATGACACCGTAAGGTATGTTGAGAGTCGCCTGGCTAAAAGTATGCCAAAGGATCAACTTGGCACTCCAGATGTACTTTTGATGGCTTCTGATGAGGTGGCCATCTTCGATAATTTATCTGGGACCATCATGTTGGTTGTCCATGTCGATGCCAAAGAATCAGAGGCTCTGGCTAGAGCTGAAGCTAGGCTGGACAAATTAGAGGAGCAGTTATCTCAGCCAATTCCTGACTTTCCTTCGATGGATACAGGGGGTGAAGGCCTCTCAGAAAAGGATTTTAAATCGAGCTTTGGTAAAGAGAATTACAAGCAGGCAGTTGAGGTAGTGAAACAATATACGCTGTCAGGCGATGTTATGCAGGTGGTTCCATCACAGAGATTTTCGGCTCCATTTGAACAGGAGCCCATTAATTTATATAGAGCGCTAAGGCGTCTAAATCCCTCGCCCTACATGTATTATCTTGACTTAGACGGCTTCCATATTGTTGGTTCCTCTCCAGAAGTATTGGCTCGATTGGAAGATGACCAGGTAACCGTTAGGCCTATAGCGGGGACGCGCCGCCGAGGAGAAACAGCAGAGGACGATCAACTTTTAGAGCAAGATATGTTGGCTGATCCTAAGGAAATTGCTGAGCATCTTATGCTTATTGATTTAGGCAGGAACGATGTGGGACGAATTAGTCAGGCCGGTACAGTTCAAGTGACAGAGAAGATGATCGTTGAGAGATACTCTCATGTTATGCACATAACTTCGAATGTTGTGGGTAGGGTCAACTCTGGTATGAATGCAATTGATATTCTAAAAGCTACTCTGCCAGCTGGTACGCTAAGTGGAGCGCCCAAAATTAGGGCTATGGAAATAATAGACGAATTAGAGCCCGTCAAACGTAATATCTATGGAGGAGCTGTAGGATATATTGGCTGGAACGGCAATATGGACATGGCGATTGCTATTCGAACAGCTGTTATCAAGGACGGCATGCTCCATGTGCAATCAGGTGGCGGAGTTGTTGCTGATTCCGTTCCGGAATTGGAGTGGGAAGAAACGATGAACAAGGCTAGAGCATTGATGAGGGCTGCGGCAATGGTTTGTGGAGAATCAAAATGATTCTAATGGTTGATAATTATGACTCCTTTACTTATAACGTTGTCCAATACTTGGCCGAATTAGGCGCAACTGTTGAGGTATTTAGGAATGACGAGCTTACGCTGAATGACATCGAGCAAATGGCTCCCGAGAAAATTGTTATCTCGCCAGGACCATGTACGCCAAATGAGGCGGGAATTTCAATTGATGTTATCAAAGCATTCTCCTCCCATATTCCTTTACTGGGTATCTGTTTGGGCCACCAGAGTATTTGTCAAGCTTTTGGTGGAAAAGTAGTTCGTGCAAAGGAGGTCATGCACGGTAAAACCTCAAGAATATGCCATGGTAATGCGGGAGTTTTCCGAGGCCTTTCTCCTCGATTTGAAGCAACGCGTTATCATTCTTTAGTTGTTGAGCAAATTAGCTTGCCTACCTGTCTTGAGGTCACGGCGTGGACCGAACATGATGATGGTAGTTTGGATGAGATTATGGGTATAAGGCACAAAGAATATGCGGTTGAGGGTGTCCAATTCCATCCTGAGTCTATTCTGACTGAGCACGGGCACGACTTGCTCAAGAATTTTCTGGAGGCATAGTTAATGAGTATTAATGAAGCATTAACCGCAGTTGTGGAGGGTCGAAACTTAGATCTTGAGACCATGAGACGCACAATGCATGAGATTATGTCTGGGAATGCGACAAGTGCTCAGATAGCTGGATTTTTGGTCGCCTTAAGAATCAAAGGCGAGACTATCGATGAAATCACTGGAGCAGTCCAGGTTATGCGCGAGCTAGCTACGGGTGTTGATGTCTCTGGAGAGTACCTTGTTGATATAGTTGGCACTGGCGGTGATAGATCCCACTTGTTCAATGTATCCACCGCATCAACTTTTGTGGTGGCTGCCGCTGGCGGAAGAGTAGCAAAGCATGGTAATCGATCAGTAAGTAGTAAAAGTGGTGCGGCCGATTTACTCGAGGCGGCAGGGGTTAATTTAAATATCAATGCTGAAAATGTTGCTCATTGCGTAGATAAAATTGGTGTTGGGTTTATGTTTGCACCCTCGCACCACAGCGCTATGAGACATGCTATCGGGCCACGTAAGGAACTAGGCTTGCGCACCATATTCAATATTCTTGGTCCAATGACTAATCCGGCGGGCGTTAAACGCCAGCTGATAGGAGTTTATGAACCTAATCTTTGTAGGCCTATGGCTGAAGTGCTCGGTCGACTTGGTGCTGAGCATATCCTAGTCGTGCACTCCTCAGACGGATTAGATGAGATCAGTAGTTCTGCTGATACATTTGTTGCCGAATTCAAAGACGGATCAGTTAGTGAATATTCTATTTCGCCAGAGAATTATATTAATCGTTACAGCTCTATTGGGGAGCTCAGAGTAAATGATTCCAAAGAATCTTTGACCTTGATCTTGAAGGCTTTTGATGGGAGAGCGCCTCATGCGGCAGATATCATTAGTCTTAATGCGGGTGCCGCGCTATATGTTGCAGGTCGGGTATCAAGTATTGAGGATGGAGTATATTTGGCGGGGCATCAGATCTCCTCTGGCGCTGCTAAAGCAAAAGTAGAAGAGCTCATTATGCTAACCAATAGCTTCAAGTAGAAATGACTATGAGTTCAGGCACTCCCACGATCTTAAAAACAATCTTGGCACGAAAGCGAGAGGAAGTGGCGTTGCGCTCCAAGCAAAATTCAATGGCTGAATTACTGGAGAGCGTCGCATCAGTTTCTGAGCCAAGGGGCTTTCATGACGCAATAAAAAAACAGATATCCTCAGGTGAAGCAGCAGTAATTGCAGAAATAAAAAAGGCATCGCCAAGTAAAGGGGTCATTTGCGAAAAATTTGATCCTGAGTTCATTGCCAAAAGCTATGAGCGCGGAGGTGCTTGCTGTCTCTCTGTGCTTACAGACGAAGACTTTTTTCAAGGGTCAGATAACTATTTAAAAATAGCTCGGCAAGCTTGTAATCTTCCTATTCTTAGAAAGGATTTTATTATTGATGAGTATCAAATCTTTGAGGCTCGATCTATAGGAGCAGACTGCATCCTTTTAATTGTTTCAGCTTTAAATAAGGAAAAATTAGGAGAGCTAAATGCGTGTGCTTTGTCACTAGGCATGGATGTGTTAATTGAGGTCCATGATGAATCTGAATTGGAGATAGCCTTAGAGTTAGACAATCCTGTTATTGGTATCAATAACAGAAACCTCCACACCTTTGAGGTATCACTTGAGAACACCTATAAGTTATTAGGTCTTGTGCCCAAGTCGGTTGTCGTTATCACCGAAAGTGGCATCTATTCTCGGGCTGATGTCCAATTGATGAGACAAAAGAAAGTCAATGGATTTCTAGTTGGTGAGGCTTTTATGAGGGCCGATGATCCGGGTCAATCATTACGAAGACTATTCCAATAATCAACCGTAATTTTTAATCTATGATTTAGACTTAAGCCTATTAGTGTAAGGAAGACAAACTGTATTTAGCTACTCTGCTCTGATCTCAGAGGCGCATCAAAAACACGCTTTTCGACTTATGCGCTTACATACTCAAAGAAACTTTAAGATTATTTTGCAGTAAACAACGTTATCAGCATTTCTTGGTAGCGGTTGTTTTTGGAGCTTTCATCTTGGCAAAATCATCTTTTGCAATTGCGGCACCTGTAATTCCGGCGAAAGCCATTAAAACGTACATGAGGGTCATAATTAAGTCCTTTTGGTTGCTTGATCTGTCTGGAACGCGCGCACTGTAGGAGTTTCAAGGGCATAATTCAAATGCATTAATTGCATTTGTAATATGCGTTTAATGAATGCATATATTAAAAACAAAAAAAAGGGACCTCTAGGGAGGTCCCTGTAAAAATCCTATGCAGGATTAAGAGGGGTCTGGCTCGTTTAACGAATCTGTTTGGAAACTAAACTTAACTTTTTTTATCGAATAGCTTCTCGAGTTGAAAAGATACGTATTCTGATGCCATAATTCCAATGCATTTTTTGCATTTACTATATGCGTTTTTGTAATACATATAAGGAAGGTTACCGATGAATTTACAGAAGCTTTCAAGATTAGACTTAAATTTGTTGGTCTCTCTTCAGGCGTTACTAGAAGAAAAGAGCGTTACTCGAGCTGCTACGCGATTATTTATTAGTCAGCCTGCTATGAGTCGAGTGCTACAAAGACTTCGTTACCAGCTAGATGACCCGCTATTTACTCGGACAGGCAACGAGCTTGTGCCAACGCCTAAAGCTCGTGAATTGCAACTGAAGCTGCCACCTCTGTTAGATAATATTCTGGATATTGTAACGGAGGATGAGTTTGATCCTGGGACTTATACTGGCGAGATTACTATTGCAATCCCTGAATTCGTCGCTGTTTCATTGGTTTCAGAGCTTACTAGAATCGTGGCGGCGGAGGCACCTAACATCGTGCTCTGCGTTTCAAATGGTTTTGACTCGGTGGGCGGAGAGTTAGCAGATGGGGCGATAGACTTTGCTATTGATATTGAGAGGAATAATTCTCAGGATGTTTTGTCCAAACCATTTGCAACCTACAGCCCCTCGATATGGATGAGAGAGGATCATCCATTGGCGTGCAAAAAAGAGCTCAGCACTATTGAAATTCTCAAATATCCTTTTGTTCAATATTACCTATTAATTTCAAAAAGAGTGCGCTCTCGAAATGATGCCCGCTTTGATAAGACTCTCAGGGACCTGGGTCTGAAAAGAGAAAAAATATTAGTTACTAATCAGTTAATGACAGCAATGGAAACATTATGTGAAACAGATTGCCTTATGGTTGCGACTCAAAAAGGATTAATTGATGAGAGGGAGATGCATCGTATTGTGACAAAACCTTTCCCAAAGGATTTACCTCATGAGGAGGGCATCAATTTAGTGCTGTTGCAACACAAAAGAACGGAGGGCTCCCCAATACATTCTTGGCTAGCCCAAAAAATGTTTAGTGTAGTCCATGAGGATCAAAGATTAGGTATCTTGTGAGAATTATATTTTGTAAGAGCTTTTTGTCATAACAGCCGATATCGTAGTCATAACCTGCTTTACTTGATGAGGGAACTCATAACCTCCAGCGTCCAGAGCCGCCTGGGCATGACGCTCTTCATCAGCCAGCATCTCTTCCACCACAGCCCGGCTCTTGAGGTCATCTTCTGGTAACTGGTCCAGATGATTTTTAAGATGAGAGCAAACTTGATCTTCAGTAGCAGCCACAAAACCAAGACTAAGTTTATCGCTAATAATGCCGGCGCCGGCACCAATCCCAAATGACATGGCATAAAACAATGGATTCAATAAGCTTGTACGTCCGCCCAGTTCCTTAATTCTATCTTCACACCAAGCCAAATGATCTATTTCCTCTGTAGCAGCTTCTTTCATCTGCTCACGAACATCCGATAGCTTTGCCGTTAGTGCTTGCCCTTGATATAAAGCTTGAGCGCAAACTTCGCCAGTATGATTAACTCGCATTAATCCAATCGCATGATCTCGATCTTTGTCTGATAACTCATCTTGTTGTATTTCATCTGCAGGAGACTCTCTATCTGGAGACGGAGCATCAAATAGGACTGTTCTGATGCCATGGTCAACTTGAGTAATAAGCTTATCTAGTACTGAGAGTTTACGATGACTCATTTTTTGGGCTCCATGATTCCTGATGAACTATTGTATCTAATTTTAAAAAATATTTTCTTGAAACAATTATTGGTACGTAAGCCAGAGCAAAAAATACCATGGCCAAAATTTCTGTCACTACTATATAAACAGGCCAAGGACCAAAGTAATCAAGTAGGGACGGGAAAGCGGGCTTATTCATCATATAAAAGTAATTACCATCAAGCCAAATATTGAAGGGAATCAGACAAAGTATATATATATTAAGCCAAACAAACGTTGGCAAGATTCCTCTTAGTCGAGGATAAAGTCGAAACGCAAAATGTTGGTGTACTACAACTAAAACCAGCCCGCAGTGGATAATCCAATATTTAAAAAAGCCATAACTTGGGAATCCACCGTCAGGATCAGGCGTTATGATAGCCTGCAAAGTGCCTGAGAGAATAAAGTAGTAAATAATCTCAAAGCGACGCTCATTGGGTTTCCAGAACAATAGAGGAGCAATCAAAGCAAAAAAGTTGCATATTGAAAGAGGAAGATTCGCAGACGGATCAAACCTGCCTAATTTAATGTGTGCAACGGTCCAAGCGATCAAAGTGACGCTTAAGAACAAAGAGCAAATTCGCGTTAAAAGTAAATTTCTCTCGTAGTTTAATCGCCGTCCAGTAACTACAGTTAAAAAAAGACACACTATGAAAATGACTAAGACAAAGATATGGGACTCCCCGTAGGGAACAAACGCGATGTCTCTGTCAAAAAAAGCACTATCGCTTAACATAGTTTCTTGCTCTTAATTAGCCCTCAGCTAGCCCACCTGCTCTCGGGCAACTGCTCTCCAACCAATGTCGTCTCGAAGATACATATCCTCCCAATCAATTTTAGAGGCTAACCGATATGCTTGGGCTTGTGCTTCTGATACAGAGTCGCCCATAGCAGTTGCGCATAGAACACGACCTCCAGCGGTAACTACTTGGCCACCTAAACTTTTAGTGCCAGCGTGAAAAACCTTTTGATGTTCATCTTCAACCGCAGCAGATAAACCAGTGATGACATCTCCACCCTGATAGCGGCCTGGATAGCCTCCAGCAGCTAGAACAACTCCTACAGCTGATCTTGGATCCCATGAAGCTGTTTCTTGATCGAGATTACCACTTAGAGCTGATAGGCAATGTGCGACTAAATCTGATTTTAGTCGTAATAAAATTGGTTGAGTTTCTGGATCACCAAACCGGCAGTTAAATTCGATGACTTTAGGAGTGCCATCTGCTGCAATCATCAAGCCGGCATAAAGAAAGCCGATGTAGTGATTACCCTCTGCTGCCATTCCCCTAACCGTAGGATAGATTACTTGATCCATGATTTTAGTATAAATTTCTTCGTCGACAACAGGTGCTGGTGAGTAGGCTCCCATTCCTCCGGTATTGGGGCCGACGTCACCATTACTAGCTCTCTTGTGATCTTGACTCGTTGCCATGGGTAGGACATGTTCGCCATCCACCATCACTATAAAACTGGCTTCTTCGCCTTCTAAAAATTCTTCAATGACAACGCGACTTCCCGCTTCACCAAAAGCGTTGTCCGCGAGCATATCACGCACTGCAGTTTCTGCCTCAGCATTGGTCATAGCAACAATGACACCTTTGCCTGCAGCTAAGCCATCGGCTTTCACAACAATTGGTGTGCCCACTTCCTGAATATAATCAAGTGCTAGGTTGATCTCCGTGAATTTACCATAATGCGCAGTCGGTATGTTTTGCCTATCCAAAAAGTCTTTGGTAAAAGCTTTAGATCCCTCAAGTTGAGCCGCACCACTGGAGGGTCCGAAAATAGCCAAGCCTCTGGTATTAAAGTAATCCACAACCCCATCAACAAGCGGCTGCTCTGGTCCCACGATAGTTAAGCCCACGTTGTTACTTTCGGCAAAATCTGCCAATCCAACAAAATCACTTACAGGCAGTGAAACATTTTCTAAGTTATGCTCCATATCAGTACCGGCATTGCCAGGAGCAACATAAACCTTAGTTACCCTTGAGGATTTTGAAGCTTTCCATGCCAGGGCATGCTCACGCCCACCAGAGCCAATAACCAGAACATTCATCGCAAAAATTCCAAGTAATTATCTTCGTTGAATCATAACAGATTGAGTCTAGAAATGAGCACAAAAGCTACTGGAGCGACAAGCCATACACATGATAGGGTGGTAAAGAGTAGGAACTAAACATCAGAGTAGATCGTAAGAACAAAGCATTTTTTTATTGGGAGTTTAATTTATCACTAACTCAGCAGTTGACAAAAATCCAATCATTTTGTGGTTTCGGCAAGACCTTAGGCTAGCAGATAATCCAGCACTGACTGCAGCCTGTGAGAGGGGAGAAATTTTTCCTGTTTATATTCTTGATGATGTTGCCGCAGGAGCATGGAAAATGGGTGGAGCTAGCCGCTGGTGGTTGCATCACGCCCTTGAAGATTTAAATTCCTCTTTGGATGGCAACTTAAATCTCTTTAAAGGCGACGCAAGCAAGGTACTTCCTGACTTAGCCGCTAAAATTGGTGCTTCGGCTATATACTGGAATCGATGCTATGAGCCTTGGCGCATTTCTCGAGACGCTGAAATCAAAATAGTAATGAAGGAGCATGGTTTAGACGTTAAGAGTTTTTGTGGATCTCTTTTGTGGGAGCCGTGGGAGGTTCTTAAAAAAGATTCAACGCCATATAAGGTTTATACACCCTATTATCGTCGAGGCTGCTTGTCTTTGCCATCTCCAAGAAGACCTCTAAGTGCGCCTAAAAACATCCAAATTTATAAAAAAAGTGAACACTCACTTACTTTGGAAGAACTTTATTTAAAGCCCATTATTAAATGGGATGAGAAAATTACTAACCGATGGACCGTGAGTGAAAAAGCTGCTCAGCAGCGACTTGATGAATTCGTACTTGATGAACTACAAGACTACCGTGATGGTAGAAATTTTCCCGACAAGGCTAATGTTTCTCGACTGTCCCCTTATCTGCATTTTGGACAGATTTCCCCAAATACAGCTTGGTTCCGCGCGCTGGATGCTAGTGCCTTGATCGCAAATGAAAAGAGTTTGGATACCTTTTTGAGTGAGCTGGGCTGGCGCGAATTCTCTTATTATTTGCTTTACCACTTTCCTCATTTGCCGCATAAGAATTTACAATCAAAGTTCGATGCGTTTCCTTGGCCTAAAACGCAAGCTTCTATTCTTAGATTATGGAAAAGCGGTAAAACTGGATACCCACTGGTTGATGCGGGTATGCGAGAGCTGTATTCCACAGGTTACATGCATAATCGAGTACGGATGGTAGTTGGCTCTTTCTTGGTTAAAAACCTTCTCATTCATTGGCATGAGGGCGAATCTTGGTTTTGGGATTGCCTAGTGGATGCAGATTTAGCGAGTAACAGTGCAGGCTGGCAGTGGATCGCTGGCTGTGGCGCTGATGCTGCGCCGTACTTTCGAATTTTTAATCCGATTACTCAAAGCGAAAAATTCGATAAGCAGGGTAATTATATTCGGCGTTACGTCCCAGAGCTTGCTAATATGCCAGACAAATTTATACATGCCCCTTGGCTAGCGCCTGAGCACATTTTAAAAGAGGCGGGTATTGAAATTGATGTTAATTATCCAGCTCCTGTGGTGGATATTAAAATGTCCAGAGCTCTGGCGTTAGAGGCATTCGCTCAGACAAAGACATAAAATTAAGTCTTTGAAATTACTGCTAGGTGAAAGGAGATAATCATGTATTTTGGCAGTGACAATCAGACTGGTGCATCTTTCAAGGTGATGGAAATGCTGGCGCAAGCCAACAGCGAATACACCCACGGATACGGTGATGATCAGTGGACATATCAAGCTACCGACAATCTCAAAACACTGTTCGAATGTGACTTAGATGTGTTTTTTGTCGCGACTGGAACTGCAGCAAATTCATTGGCATTGTCCTGCTTGGCTCAGCCATGGGAAGCTATTCTCTGTCACAGCTCGGCTCATATCATCGTCGATGAATCAACAGCACCCGAATTTTTCACAGGTGGTTCGCGCATGTTGCCGCTAGCTGGGGGCGAAGGAAAAATGACGCCAACACACTTACAGAATTATTTTAAAAATGCAGGGTCTGACTATCCCCATAACGTGAGTGCGAGGGCCCTTAGTGTTACTCAAATTAGTGAATCCGGTCTGGTGTACTCCACCAAGGAAATAGGTGAGCTGAGCCGCATTGCAAAGCAGCAAGGACTAAGTATTCATATGGATGGCGCAAGATTTGCCAACGCGATTGCTTCCCTTGGATGTACTCCGGCAGAAATGACATGGAAAGCTGGAGTGGATGTGCTTTGTCTAGGAGCAACTAAGTGCGGAGCCTTGAGTCTTGAGGCAGTAGTATTTTTCAATAAACATCTATCGAAGGGTTTTACTCAACGACGAAAGCGGTCCGGTCATCTGTTGTCAAAGGGACGTCTATTTGGTGCGCAGATGGTTGGTTGGCTGAAAGATAGCCACTGGCTTGACCTCGCTACCCATGCCAATCAACAGGCAAAAAAGCTTAGCGACGCCCTAGTGGCTATTGATCAGATAGAGTTAGCTTGGCCGGTCCAAGCGAATGAGCTGTTTGTAATTATGCCTAAGGGTTTGGCAACACACTTGCAATCGGCAGGCGCTGAGTTTTACGAATGGTCTGAGAACACACTTCCAGAAACAATCAAATTGGCCAACGGACAAACCTATGTGCGTCTGGTTACTTCATTTTCAACTCAAGATAGCCAGTGTGAGCTCTTTATCGAAAACATTACCGACTATTTTGAAAATCAGGATCGTTAGATGCTCCAATTTACATATGGTCATGGTCCCTGATCATTGTGATACCACTCTAATTTCTGCTTTTAGCAATGCCACATTGGCTATCGTGCCCTGTTGGGGAATATTGTTAATTTAATAGTTACGCCTATACTTAGTCTCCAATAAGAATTGATATGGAGGAGAATGTGTCTATGAGTATTTGGAAAACATCTATTGAAGAAACAGAAACGCAGTTGTCGGGTCCATTTAGGGCACCTCAACAAATGCTCGCAGAACAAGAATATGATGGCCACCTATCTATTCATGATGATAGCCAAGCAGAATCGCTTGGGTTTAAAGGCGCTCCAATTGAAGGGCCAACGCATTTTTCTCAATTCGATCCACTGCTACATAAACTATGGGGAGATGATTGGTTTAGATTCGGCTGTATCAGCACTCATTTTAAAGCGATGGTCATCGAGGGGGAAAGCGTAAAAGCATATGCTGAGAGGTCGAATACTGATTACAAAACTGCAAGAATATGGGTTGTCAAAGAAGATGGCGAAGTAGTTCTGGAGGGAAGTGCTAGCCTTGGCCCTGATCATCCTGAGAGCCATGTAGAAAAAATTTTAGCATCTCGACCAACTGCTGAAAATCTGGTGATCTTAGAGCATGCGAAAATTGGAGATCGCTCACCTCCTGAGAAAGGTATCAGAATAGACTTCAATCAAAACCTTGGGAAAAATTATCCTTTTACTCTAAATCAAAAGTTAAAAAAAATCACAGAGTGCTGCAATTGGTATCTTCCCGTGCATGCTACGAGCTCTCCATGGGGAAGACCAATCGTGCCATTTGAAATGATAAACCCATTGGTAAGTTATTCACGGTCACTTCTTCCGAGAGCAAAGCAACCGTCCATAGGTTTATTCGCTGATCTACAAGTAAAGTTAATAAATGGACCAATATTGGTGAATGAAGAATATATTTTGGAGCGCGAGATTGTAGGTCTTGGTGAGAGTCGAAGAACCGAATCAATGTGGATAAAAACATCAATTTTCTCATCTAAAAATTCTGAGCTGGTTGGTACAGTACTTTTAAACAATGCCGTTCTGAAAGATTCATTCACTAATTATGAGGCAGAAAAGAAGTTATTAAATAAGACTGATGTTTAGGTTTTTTTCAGCTCCTATAACAACTTAATAACATCAGTCCCTGATTCTGTAGGTCCTCTTCCTTGTACTTTTAATTTGATATCATGTGCTAAGCGCACAATAGTCAAAGCATAGCCTCTTGAGACGTGGTTTTTTTAAAGGTGGGACTTTAGTCATGTATAGGTTGATAAAAACGGTCATTTTGATCACTTTGTTGTTCTCCTCGCAGTTGCTGTGGTCAATGGAGTTGGCTCACTTAGAACGCCTCATTGAAGAGCATGCGCTTAAAAATGATGCAGAAATGGCGCCAGCGGAAATTAAAAAGATAGCGCGGTATTTGGACGCTAAAAATAATCCTGACTTTTACGCAGAGACGATTCAAAAATTTCTTGCTGGGGATAAGCTAGCAAAGCCAAAAAAGGGTCTCATTCTCTTTGTTGGAAGTTCAAGTATTCGCTTGTGGAATACATTGGCAGACGACATGAGTCCCATGCAGGTTATTAACCGAGGTTTTGGTGGTGCCTATATTCGGCATATTAATTATCATTTTGATGATGTTGTGAGCCGATATAAACCCCGAGCGGTAGTTTTCTTTTGCGGGACCAATGACATCGCGGGTCTGCATAGTCCCGAGAGTGTTTTTGCAGATTTTCTTCGCTTTTACGCTATGTCGAGGGAAGCACTACCACAAACAAAAATTTTCGTTATTGGTATTAAGCCGACGGTCTCTCGAGCCTATTTGAGGAAAGAAGAACAAGACTTTAATGCCAGGATTGCATCATTGGCAGGTACTGAAAAAGGGCTATTTTATATAGACATCTGGGACAGCATGCTGAATTCCGATGGAAGCGCCAATCCTGCCTTGTTTATTGAGGATGGTTTGCATCTAAACGCTGCGGGTTATGCATTATGGAAGCGTCTTACCAAGCCGATTTTAGAGGCGAATCTTTAGTGTCCCTCACTCCTATTGTTGAGTGCAAAATGCTGCACACAGTGCAGGAAGCCCTTGAAAATATCCCTGCCACTTTGCAGCGGCTTTATGTCGAAAAAATCTGGGTAAGCAGCTACTCAAAATAGACTCATAGAAACAACCTTGAGCTTTTCAGTGGATCAGTTCGCCTGACAGGGTTGGGCCGCAGGCAAGTACGAATAACCTCAGCTTGCTAGCCTTTGCAAAGTTGGCTACTAATGCTTTTGCCAGTGACGTCAAACTGATCAATATGTCGTTTTTAAAAAAGAGGTTAGTTTGTTTTGATCGTTAATTAGTCTTTTGAAATTGCCGCGATACAATAAAGTCCCACTGACACTGATGGACCAACACCTAGCGCAAATATTATAGTACCAACACCAATGGTTCCTCCTAGCGACCAGCCAAGGGTAATAACAGTTACTTCCAAGAAGGCTCTCACCCAAGCAATAGCCAGACCGGTTAATCTTTGGCAGCCCGTCATCAGTCCATCTCTGGGACCGGGGCCGAGGTTTGCAATCAAATAAATACCGCTTCCAAACCCAACAAGAAGAGTCCCAAAAATGGCCTGAACCACACTCAAAAAGTAACTTTCTGGGTGGGGAAGGTAAGGTAGAGACCATGTGATGGCGGAGGCAATGATAACTACATTTAATATTGTTCCAATTCCAGCACTTTGTTTTAACGGAAACCAAAGTAATAAAACGCTAAGACTTATAAGGAAGGTAAGAAGTCCAATTCCTAAACCAGTTTTTATCGATAGCCCCTCAGCCAGAACCGTCCACGGACTCATTCCAACTGATGCGGTGATAATTAATGACTCCCCTAAGCCGAATAATGCCAAGCCAATGCATAGCATAAAAACAGTCTGAAACTTGGGGGCTAAATTTAATGGCCTATCTGAACTCCATCGAGTTGTTGGAACAGATTTTATTGAAAAAATTTCCATAGCCAGCTTTATTTAATTCTGAATCTTATATTTTAAGGTAAGGTTAAAAAAATAACTTACTTTTATTTGAATAGCGCGACGTTTATCGATTATCTAACACTCGCGTGTGAGCATAAAAAATAGCTGTGAGTAGATTTTTTACCATTCACATAAAAGTTTGTTATTATTCATAAACGAATAAATATTAAGGTCAAACCTAAAAATATGATTAAAAGGAGAAATTATGAAAAACATTGTTAGCAATATCACAACTTTATGCTGCGTCATGCTTCTCGCAAGCTGTGCCCAGGACCAAGAATCTTCAGGGAAAAGTATTCAGACTACAGAAGCAGATTGGGACTCGGATGGAGTGGCCTTTGCAGAATTTTTAATGTGCACAAAAGGATCAGATTTTTCTAGGGCCAATCTTGAAGAAATGTCAGACGCGTTTGGGCAACTTGCTTTATCTGAAGGTCTTATGTGGTCAGGTGGTTATGCACCAGTTGAAGATCCAGTTGATAATCCAGGGGGATTGTATTGGGAAAATAATTGGACCTCTGAGGCGGCAGCAAAAACTGCCTGGGAGGGGTGGTCAACTAACGAGGAAGCAAGGGCATGGAGTGATAAATATTCAAATGTATTTGTTTGTGATGAGACTCAAGCCTTTCGTTATGAAGGATACTTTCAGGCTCCCGAGAGTTCCTCACTTAAAGATTGGGATTCCTTTGTAGCAGCAGAAATATCTTGTGAATATAACGAGGGGAAATCCTTTGTAGATCTGGAAAGAAATATTAAAGAGTTTAGAGCATGGTTGATGGCAAATGGGACAGAAGATGAGTTCTCATTTGGTGCCTATGTTCCTACTGGAGAGGATAGCGCTGACTTTTGGTGGTATAACTGGCAAGCCGATTTTGATGCAATGCAAAGGGGAAATGATAATTGGAGGGCGAAGGGAGCGGAGATGCAAGCGAAATTTGATGAGACAGCTACCTGCGCTGAGCCCACACCTTATAACGGAATGGAATTCTACAGAGCAGCGGCTGCCAGTTAAATTCGGAGAGTCCAACATTCTTTGACTACGTATTTCAATTATAAACCCCTGTTTATGCAGGGGTTTTTTTTCTTGCTTAAACACACTTAACCTTATAAATTAACTCCGAACAAAAAGAGTTTAATATCTTTTGAGGGATAACTATGGAAGCTTCATCAGGAATGGTTACTGATGACAATGAGATAATGGCCATCGAGCCTGAAGTGTTTGCATTCTTTGATCATGGGAGTAATACCTTTTCCTATGTCGCTCGTGATCCCCTATCTCAAACTTGTGCGGTCATTGATTCAGTTCTCGATTTTGACTATTCATCAGGCACTATTAGTTACGATAGTGCGGACGCAATTATTAAATACATTCAACATCATAATTTGAAAGTAGAGTGGCATATTGAGACTCATGTTCATGCAGATCATCTTTCAGCTGGACCCTACTTGCAGAAGCAGCTGGGAGGAAAGTTGGCAATCGGCGAGCATATTGTCACCGTCCAGGAAACCTTTGGGAAAATCTTCAATGAGGGAACTGATTTTCAACGAGACGCCAGTCAGTTTGATCATCTTTTTAAAGATGGAGAAACCTATCAAATAGGTAAATTACAAGCTAAAACAATTCATACGCCCGGCCATACACCAGCCTGTATGGTTCATGTTATTGGAAAGTCAGCTTTCGTTGGGGATACTATTTTTATGCCCGATAGTGGAACTGCTCGAGCAGACTTCCCCGGTGGCAGTGCAAAACAGCTGTATCAATCTGCTCAAAAGATCTTGAAACTAGCGTCTGATACTAAACTTTATATATGTCACGATTATGGTGGAGAGGGGAGAGAGGTAAGTTATCAGACTACCGTTGCAGAGCAGCGTCGGGAAAATGTGCATGTGGGTAAAGATATCTCAGAAAATCAGTTCGTTGCAGTCAGAGAAAAACGAGACAGCACATTGAGTACCCCTCGATTAATGATTCCTGCTATTCAGGTCAATATGCGCGCCGGGCATTTTCCAAAAGCCCACGAAAATGGAGTGGTCTATTTAAAACTTCCAATTAATAGTTTGTAAAAATAAGAGGTTAAAAATAAGAATTATGGAAACAAACAACTCAAATGGATCAAAAGAATTTGAAGATAGCATATCTGGGAGTCAGACTTCAGCTCAAGCAAATTTGCCCTTCGATATAGTTATAGTAGGAGCTGGATCAGGAGGCGTAGCAGTTTCCTCTAGCCTCTTAAAGAGAAATGGCAATCTGCGCATTGCGTTGGTGGATCCCGCTACTAAGCACTACTACCAACCTGGTTGGACGATGGTTGGGGGAGGAGTATTTAGTGCTAAATCGACTGAGCGAGAGACTCATAAATTACTTGATAAGCGAGTCAGCCAGATACATCAGTTTGTTTCAAAGGTGGAGCCTGATGCTAACTCAGTCATTTTGCAAGATGGCTCCGTTGTGAGTTATGACCAGTTGGTTATGTCTCCTGGGTTGACTCTAAATTGGGGTGCTATTGAAGGGCTAGAGGATACATTGGGGAAAAACGGAGTTACGTCAAATTATCGTTATGACTTGGCTCCTTATACTTGGGAACTGGTGCAAAACACCAAGCATGGTAAAGCAATTTTTACTCAGCCTCCAATGCCCATTAAATGCGCTGGTGCTCCTCAAAAAGCTCTCTATCTCTCTGCAGATCATTGGTTAAAAAACCAGTGTCTGGATAATATTGACATAGAGTTCTGTAATGCAGGCGGAGTATTGTTTGGAGTTCCAGCTTACGTCAGTGGTTTGCAGTCATACATGGATAAATATGGTGTTAGCCTCAGCTACAACCATAATCTAATAAAGGTAGATGGCGAAGCTAAGAAGGCTTGGTTTAATTTGACTGATGCTGAGGGAAACAAATCTGAAATCTGTAAAGACTTTGATATGTTGCATGTTTGTCCAGTCCAGCAGCCCCCAGCATTTATATCTGAGAGCGGTCTTTCTGATCAAGCTGGCTGGTTGTCTGTTGACCCTTTTAGTCTTCAACACACTCAATATGAAAACATTTGGGGTTTAGGAGACGTTATGAACACTACTAATGCCAAGACGATGGCGGCGGTGCGTAAGCAGGTACCAGTGGTGGCAAAAAATATTATTTCTGCTCGAGCAGGTCAAGCTCCAAGTGCTAAGTATGACGGCTATGGTTCATGCCCACTAACGGTAGAGCGCGGTAAGATTATTTTGGCAGAGTTCTGCTACGGTGGTCGCGTAGCGCCTAGCTTCCCTGACTGGCTAAATGTCGGAACCAAGCCAACTAAATTAGCTTGGTGGCTCAAAAGCGTGGCTCTTCCTTTTGTATACTGGAACATGATGCTTAAGGGCCGAGAATTAATGACTAACTGCCCAGAAGAGAAAGTTTAGGTCTTGCTACTGGGGTGGTGTTAATTAAACCTTAAGCCATTATCTCTCCAATATAGCCGTTACACCCTGTCCGCCAGCCGCACAGATGGAGATGAGGCCTCGGCCACTACCCTTTTGTTCTAATAGTTTAGCTAGTGTGGCGATGATTCTTGGCCCTGTGGCGGCAAATGGATGACCAGTGGCAACACTGGATCCATTTACATTGAGTTTTGATCGGTCAATACTTCCTAGAGGCCCGTCTAGGTCCAGTTTCTCCTTACAAAAAGTGTCATCCTCCCAGGCCTTCATAGTGCAAAGTGCTTGGGCTGCAAAGGCCTCATGAATTTCATAAAAATCAAAATCCTGCAGGGTTAGCCCGGCTCTAGCTAGAAGTCGAGGAACTGCATAAGCCGGAGCCATTAACAATCCCTCACTCTGCTCACCTTGACTAAAGAAATCTACAGCGGCTACTTCGCTGGTGGTAAGGTAAGCTTGGACGGGTAGATTGTTCCTTTGCGCCCATTCCTCACTCCCCATCAGTACTGCTGCCGCACCATCAGTCAGAGTTGTCGAGTTCGCAGCAGTTAAGGTTCCATTTACAGGATCATAGGCAGGTTTTAAGTTAGCCAATTTTTCTAATGGTGTATCTCGCATAATCCCATCTCGCTCCACTCCCTTGAAAGGTTGAATCAAGTCATCAAAAAAGCCGCACTCATAAGCCGCCATAAGATTTTGGTGACTCTTAAATGTGAGTTCGTCTTGATCCTCTCGACTAACATCCCAATGTTTTACCATCAACTCACAATGCTGACCCATTGAGAGCCCGGTGCGAGGTTCGGCATTAGCTGGCAGTAGGGGCAAAATAAAACTGGGCCTAATGCTAGCAAGTGCTCCTAAACGCTGGCCAAAGGTTTTTGCCCGATTAAGGCTAAGTATCATATGCCGATATTTTTCATTTAACGCAATCGGTGCATCGCTAGCTGTATCTGTCCCAGCAGCGATGCCGCACTCAATCTGACCGAGAGCTATTTTATTACCGACTAGAATCGCTGCTTCTAGGCCCGTGCCACATGCCTGCTGAACATCATATGCCGGTGTTTGCAGAGATAATCCCGAGTTCAAGGTGGCTTCTCGTGCCAGGTTAAAATCTCGCGAGTGCTTCATGACCGCGCCAGCTGCAACCTCACCAAGGCGTTGACCACTCAAACCAAAGCGATTGACTAAACCCTGGAGAGTGGCGCTAAGCATATCCATATTACTAGCGTGGCTGTAGCTGGTATTGGAACGAACAAATGGAATGCGGTTACCACCAATGATTGCGACCCTGCGAATAGATGTCATAGCTTATATCTCGTTATAAAAATCAGTAGTTGTGAATGTTATCACTAATCCTAAATTGACCTACTACAAAAGCCACTGACCAGCCGTTAAGATTAATTGTCATTTGAGTCAACAAGATGATCATTTGCCAGAGTAGAATACGAATCCTGATTGTTATGGATTATGGAGACTTAAGAAATGTCGGATAAGTACTTAGAAGTTGCTAACTCCTCTTTAGGAAAAAAACTATTCTCTGCGGTGGGATTACCAGACCCAGTACCTCTAACGCGAGAGGAATTCACGGAACCTCATAAGCTAAATGGACAAGTTCTTTTAGGTTCAAGTGATGGGGCTGCCTTTGCAAACAGTATAACTTCCTTTATTGGTGCCGCCGGAGTGGAGGTATGCAGCCATTCTTTGGAGAATACTGGCCATTTATTATTCGATGCTTCGGGTATTGTTAATGCTCAGCAAAGTGAACAGTTGTATCAATTTTTCAATCGACACTTACGATCTCTTGCATACTCAGGCCGCGTGATTGTTATAGGCCACAAACCAAGTTCTCTCGATGATGTTGAGCATGCTGCAGTCCAACGAGGCTTGCTTGGTTTTGTAAAGTCTGTAGCTAAGGAGATTGGTCGAAAGGGAGCAACAGCTAACTTGGTACTTGTAGATAAAGATGGTGATTTGGCGCTGGAGGGGCCCATAAGATTTTTACTTTCTGCTGGGTCAGCCTTTATGAACGCGCAGGTTCTTACTGTAGCTCAACCGGTGGATAATACTGACGCAGATTGGACAAAGCCGCTCTTGGGAAAGTCTATTGTGGTGACAGGTGCTGCGCGCGGTATCGGTTTGGCGATCAGTCAAACTTTAGCAAGAGACGGCGCATCAGTAATAGGTATAGATGTACCGCAGTCTGGGGATGATCTTAAAGCAGCTATGACTGCCATCGGAGGGTTGAGTTTAGCACTGGATATAACAGATAGTGATGCCCCAGAGAAACTGCGCGATTTTTGTGCTAGCCATGGTCCAAAATTACACGCGATTGTCCATAATGCCGGTATAACTAGAGATAAGATGTTATCTAAAATGTCGGCCCATCAATGGGATTTACTAGTTCAGATTAATCTAGGTGCTGTGCAGCGTATTAACAAAGCTTTTTTAGATACTGATATGCTGGACAATGGCGGAAAAATTATTGGGGTTGCCTCAATTAGTGGTATTGCCGGTAATGTGGGGCAGACTAATTATGGCTTTTCTAAAGCCGGGATTATTGGTGTAGTTGAGGCATTGGCAGATACGTGTGCGGCTAGAGGTATCACCATTAATGGTGTCGCACCTGGGTTTATTGAGACACAGATGACAGCAGCTATTCCTTTTATAACTAGGCAAATGGGCCGACGCCTCTCATCTCTCGGGCAGGGTGGCTTGCCCATTGATGTGGCTGAGGTAATCGGATTTTTCGTGAGTCCACAGGCGGCAGGTATCAATGGCAACATGGTGCGAGTCTGTGGACAGAGCTTGTTAGGTGCCTAGAATTCAAAGCAATCCCTTGTTGTAGAAACATTCTTGTATTACTGTAATTGCTCATTTTTATAAATAAAGGGGTAGTTGCTATGACAGAGATGCAAATATGGAACATTATGCAGATGGGGTTAATTTCAAATGCGATGTATTTTGTTGGTCTTGTGCTTTTGACTTGGTTGGGTTTTCGATTCGCAGCAAAGATGCGTGAAACTCAGGACGCAGATATGCTTGGCAAGGTTATGGTGAGCCTATTTTATGTGCTGATTGGTTTATCGTTCTTCAATGTAAATATGATTGCTGGAGATATAATAATGGGATCTGCGGATGCAATGGCTGCATTAGCCGATCGATCAGCCATGGCAGATAATTTTGTTTCTGACATGAGCCAATCTGCCTTAAATCCTGGTGGACCGTTGACGATCGTCTTCAGCTTACTGCCTATGGTAATGCAATTACTTATGACTTGGGGAAAAGCGCCAAGCAAATAACAGCTTTTTGCAGAGGCGCTTGGAATCCAGGATATAGAAGATTCAAGCGCCCCTAAATTAACCCTTACAGTCCAAGTCTTTTAAATTAAGGTTTCAATTAACCGTATTGTCGTGTAGACATGATATGATGAAGCTGTTCATGTCTGGATGGTGGCAACGGTTATTCCGGCCGGGCTTTTTATGTTAATCTTCGGCCCGAAACAACATAATCGGTATCGATTTTTTGTAATAGCTGCGATTTTTTTAACTTTATTTGACGTTGCACTCGCGCTTTAGAAATTTAAGAAAGGTCTGATGAAAATACTTCAAGCAAAAACCGATAAACTAGCAATAGGACTTTCATTGGCATGCGCGATTCATTGCCTAACTGTTCCCACATTACTTGTTCTATTGCCAAGCCTTACAGTCTTGCAGTTAGATAGTGAGGCCTTTCATTTTTGGATGGTTGTTGCAGTTATTCCAACTAGCATCTATGCATTGACATTGGGTTGCAAAGAGCACAAACGTTATCGGATCTTTGTGTTAGGCGGAATTGGCCTGGCGTTTCTTATCTCCGCTCTTTTATTGGGAGAGGAGCGTATAGGTGAGTTGGGTGAGCAAGTGTTGACAGTTATTGGATCGGGTTTAATTGTTACTGGACACTGGCTAAACTACCGACTTTGTCGCTCTAATCATGATCAGCATGATTGCGCTTGCCCTGCCGAAGAGATTAAGAACAAGTAGAACTATTTTTTTTAAATGACTTACGATTTGTTCGTTATATATCGCTTTAGCGAACAGTCTTTCATAGCAAACTGAGGCATCAGAGAGATGAGTGAAGCTGTGAAGTCATCCGAAGACGAAAATCATATGACTGTTAAAAGTTGCTGTAGTAACTCTAGCTGTTGTCCTCCTCAACACCCTCTGATGCGGTCGGAGCCAAAAATTGGGCGAAATGATCCGTGTCCATGTGGTAATGGTCGGAAATTCAAAAAGTGTTGCGGTCTAAAGATATAAAAGATCAACTAATCAATTCCAAAAAGCGCAAGACGAGTGTTGTGCCAGTCAATGTTATTACGGGTTTTTTAGGTGCTGGTAAGACGACAGCGATCTTGCACCTATTAACTCACAAACCAGAACATGAATCCTGGGCAGTATTAGTTAATGAATTCGGTGAGATTGGCGTCGATGGCAGTCTATTCAAGGGCAGGCACTCTGAAAGGAACGGAGTTGTTATACGCGAAGTTCCTGGCGGATGCATGTGCTGTGCTGCTGGGTTACCGATGCAAATTGCTTTAAGTCAATTGCTAGCAATAGCCAATCCAGATCGCTTATTGGTTGAGCCAACGGGTCTGGGCCATCCCAAAGAGGTTTTAGATTCGCTTTCTGCAAAGCACTATCAAAATACACTATCTCTCCAGAAAACGATTACTTTGACTGACTCTAGAAAATTGAGGGACCTGAGAATTACGGAAAATGATATCTACAAACAACAAATTGACGTAGCAGACACTATAGTTGGGAGTAAGGTTGATTTGTATAACGATGGTGATAAGGAACGATTATTAAGTTATGTTAAAAAAAGAGGAAAGTCTGAATCGACAGTTATATTCGCTGAACAAGGTCAGATTTCCCTTTCAGATCTGGACGGCGCGGCAGCATATAAATCATCAACTTTACACCAGCACTCTGATGAATCTAATACCAATCCAATAGCTTCAGATTTACCAATGCCAGAATGTGGTTTTATTAAAGCAACTAATGAAGCTGAGGGATTTATGAGTGTTGGTTGGCGATTCTCTTCTGACAAGGTATTTAATAGAGATAAGCTGACCTCTTTGTTAACCGACATTTCTGCGGAGCGTATCAAGGCGGTATTTATTACTAGCACAGGCGTTTTTGGTTATAACGCTACCCCTGACGCGCTGTCTGAGGTTGAGCTGGATGATTGTCTGGAGAGCCGTGTTGAGATTATTTCTGACGAAATCAATGATCGCTTGGAGGCGAGATTATTAGACTGCGTGTCTTGATAGATTATCAACAATAGCTAGCTAATAGTTTTACAACTGCAGATGAAGAAAAACCCTTTGCTTGGCAAAGGGTTTTTTAAGATTAAGAGTTTCTAAAAGAAGCTATATCTAACAAATTAAGACCCTATAGCTCTGAACACCGCCTCTAGACTTTCCCTTGCATCTCCAAAAAGCATTCGAGTATTCTCCTTGTAGAATAGAGGATTTTCAACACCAGCATAGCCCGTTGCCATTCCTCTCTTTAGGACGACAGTTGTTTTTCCATTCCAAGGTTCTAAGACTGGCATGCCGGCGATAGGACTATCAGGTACCTCTTGGGCTGCGGGATTTACAATATCATTGGCTCCAATAACAATCGAAACATCGATATTGGGGAAATCTTGATTGATTTCATCCATTTCAAACACGATGTCATAGGGAACTTTTGCCTCAGCTAAAAGCACATTCATGTGCCCAGGCATACGACCAGCAACTGGATGGATACCAAATCTAACGTTGACTTTTTTCTTTCTAAGTAATTTTGCAATGTCACTCACCATATGTTGAGCCTGTGCAACTGCCATGCCATAGCCAGGGATAATCATGACCTCTTTAGCAGAGACTAGTTGCGCTGCTAACTCCTCAGCAGACGTTGCTATAGCCTCACCTTCAATTGTAATCCCAGAGCCTCCGCTTGAGGTTCCAGTCCCAAAGCCTCCAGCGATAACCGAGATAAAGTTTCTATTCATGGCACGGCACATGATGTAAGAAAGAATTGCACCAGAGCTTCCTACTAACGCTCCAATAACAATGAGTAAGTCATTAGAAAGCATAAACCCAAGTGCAGCCGCTGCCCATCCAGAGTAACTGTTGAGCATGGACACAACCACAGGCATGTCGGCTCCTCCAATAGCAGCCACCATGTGTATACCAAACAGAAGAGCGACGAATGTCATAAGCATTAGAGGTTGAATTCCTCCGCCAAGCGCAGCTTCATTTACAAATGCGAATCCAAAATAAACCGCGAGGATCAGCAAACCAAGATTTAACCAGTGGCGTGCTGGCAGCAAGAGAGGCTTGCCACCCCATTTTCCGCTGAGCTTGAGGTAGGCAACAACTGACCCAGAAAATGTGAGTGCACCGATTAAAATACCGATATAAGTTTCGATATCATGAATCGTTTTTTCGATACCGATATATTCTGTGGCGTGACTGAGAAAGTTAGCATATCCCACAAACATCGCTGCAAGACCTACAAGACTGTGCAGGATGGCAACTAGCTCAGGCATTTGGGTCATTTCAACTTTCTTAGCTAGGGTGAAGCCGATGAGTCCACCAACTACCATGGTACCGATTAGGAGTTCAAAATTCCGCGTAACTAAGCCAACAATGGTAACGAGTAGCGCGATACCCATTCCAATCATACCTAGAACATTTCCGCGCCTTGCGGACTCTTGCTTGCTTAATCCACCCAGTGCAAGTATGAAAAGAATAGTGGCGGCTATATAGGCCATGTTTATTAAACCTTGAGACATAATCTATTTTCCTTACTTTTTAAACATGTCGAGCATTCGCTGCGTTACTGCGAAGCCACCAAAAATATTTATAGATGTAATAAGCACGGCAAGACCTGACAGCCCCATTACCCATGGATCTGGAGCGGAGATCTGCAACAGAGCACCAATAATTATAATGCTACTAATAGCATTGGTGACGCTCATGAGCGGAGTATGGAGAGCAGGAGAGACATTCCAAATTACCATATAGCCAACAAAGCATGCTAGAACAAAGACGGTGAAGTGAGCGACAAAACTTGCTGGAGCAACTAAACCAAGTCCTAAGAAAGCAGCTCCACCCAGCACATAAGACAGCCAAGGTGATCCTTTTTCTTCTTCGGCTGGATTTGTTTTGATGTCTTCTTTAGGCTCATCCTTTTTTACAGGTGCCGCAGATAATTTCGGAGCTGGTGGAGGGAATGTAACCTCTCTATCCTTTGTAACTGTAGCACCTCGAATCGCCTCATCTTCAAAATCTATTTGGATCACACCATCTTTCTCTGGCGTCATGTCATTTAAAAGATGACGTAAATTAGTCGCATACAACTGACTAGATTGAGTCGGTAGGCGGCTAGGTAAGTCTGTATATCCGATAATGGAAACGCCATGTTTCACGACGACTTTATCCGGTTCAGAGAGTTTACAGTTGCCACCCATGGCCGCGGCGAGATCGACAATAACACTGCCCTCACGCATTGATTTAACCATGTCTTCAGTAATTAACTCGGGCGCTGGTTTGCCGGGTATCAAAGCTGTTGTAATGATAATATCAACCTCTTCGGCCTGTTCTGCAAATAATGCCATCTCTGCCTTAATGAACTCCTCGCTCATCACTTTTGCATATCCACCAGAACCGCTACCTTCCTCCTCAAAGTCGAGCATTAGGAAATCAGCATCCATACTCTCAACCTGCTCTTTTACCTCTGGTCTTGTGTCGAACGCCCTGACAATTGCACCCATACTTTTCGCAGCACCTATTGCGGCCAAACCGGCGACGCCAGCACCTATAACAAGAACTTTAGCAGGTGGAATTTTTCCAGCGGCCGTTATTTGTCCGGTAAAAAATCTACCAAAGTGTTGTGCCGCCTCAACAATCGCTCTATAGCCCGCTATATTTGCCATTGAGCTTAAGGCGTCCATCTTTTGAGCTCGTGAAATTCTGGGGATGCTCTCTACTGACAGAGCGGTAACATTTTTTTCAGCAAATGTTGCCAGTAGTTCGGCGTTTTGAGCTGGGGTTAAGAAAGAAATAAATACCTGGCCTTCACGAAGCATTTGGAGCTCATCGCCATCTGGCTCTCTGACTTTTAAAATAATATCCGAGTCTTCGAAAAGCTTTTGCTTGGAGGTAGTTACTTCAACCCCTGCATCCTGATAAGCACTATCCCTAAACTTAGCAGCATCGCCAGCCCCAGATTCAATGCTTACTTCGTATCCGAGTTTCTGTAATTCTTTCGCAGCATCAGGGGTGGTGGCAACACGTCTTTCCCCTTTGAAATTTTCTTTAGGTATACCAATACGCATATCTTTTCCTCGGTTATCACATCTAACATTTAATCATAAATAAAAAATTTGATCCCCTTAAAAAGGCACGTAAAATTATACCAAGTAACGGCAGATTTACCGCCTAAAAAGACTGTTTTTTTAAGGTTGATCTTGGGATTCTGGGAGATTGGACTATCTGCCCAAGACCGTCAACCTTAATATGAAAATTTTCTTTATCATCTAAAAATATACTCCTATTGTAATCCAACTCTGTATTGTTCAATCAAAGAAATAATCTTGGTCCTTTTTATGGAAGCCTGATAGGCTTCACCTCCAAATTAGTTGGCAGAGACACGAAAGATGAGTGGTTCATTAGAAAATTGTCATAACGTTGAGGACTTAAAAAGACTCGCTAAACGAAGGCTTCCCAGCCCAATCTTTCACTATATTGATGGAGCGGCGGAGGATGAGGTAACTTATCAGCGAAATACGGCAGCCTTTGATGATTATGATTTAGTCCCCAATGTACTTGCCGGAGTTAGCGATATCGATATGTCTGTTGAGGTAATGGGATTTAAATTAGGCCTTCCAATTTTTTGTTCTCCCACTGCGTTGCAACGACTGTTCCATTATGAGGGAGAAAGAGCGGTAGCTTTAGCAGCTGAAAAATATAATACGTTGTTTGGAGTTTCATCTTTAACGACTGTAAGCCTTGCGGAAATTGGCGAGCTGATAAAAACACCAAAGATGTTTCAGTTTTACTTTCATAAGGATCGTGGGTTAAATGCGTCAATGTTGGAGGCGGCAAAAGCTGCACAGTTCGATATCTTGACATTAACAGTAGACACCATCACCGGAGGGAATCGTGAGAGAGATTTGAGGACAGGTTTTACGAGTCCACCAAGGTTAACTCCAAAAAGTCTTCTTCAGTTTGCATGCAAACCTGCGTGGGGTTTGAACTACCTGTTCAGAGAAAAATTTGAGCTTGCACAATTAAAGGATCATATGAAAGAGGGCACTAATATCGCCATTTCTGTGGGCGATTATTTCTCTTCGATGCTTGATCAAAGCATGGACTGGGATGATGTAGCGAATCTGAAAAAAGATTGGGGAGGAAAATTTTGTCTCAAAGGCATCATGAGTGTGACTGATGCTAGGCGCGCAGTTGAGATGGGTGCCGATGCTATTATGATTTCCAATCATGGAGGACGACAGCTCGATGGTGGTAGGAGTCCCTTTGATCAGTTAGATGAAATAGTTCAAGCTGTGGGTGGAGAGATAGAAATCATATTAGATGGTGGAATTCGCAGGGGAACTCACATTCTCAAGGCAATGGCCCTCGGAGCTACCGCATGTTCAGGAGGACGAATGTACTTATATGCGCTAGGAGCTGCGGGTAGATCAGGCGTTGAGAGAGCTTTGGGAAATTTCAAGAATGAGATTGAGCGTGATATGAAATTGATGGGCATTAAAAGCTTAAAGGAATTGACCCCCGATATGATTAGGCCCCGTTATCCTTAAGGTAATTATTTTTTATATTTTAATCCTAAAAATTAGTTTTTGTGTCAACCGCTATACCAAAATTGCGTTCTATCGTTCATGCACATGGACGTGCTTTAAGGCTAAATTTGGTTTACTCTATCGGCGATGGATGTCTTTGAAGGGAGTTACAGAGGTAGAATTCATTTTTTTGAAATTTAGGGCTAAGAGATGCTTTTAGGAACTAAATTAGGAATTGGCGCGCTAACTCTAGCGACTCTCACTACTGCACTATGGTTTTATTTAACTCGTCAGGTCGCCTTACCTGATGACCGCTCAGGTTTTGTTTTAGCTTGGATGTGTTCCGCATTGTTAGGAATCCTTGCTCTAATCAAAGCTACTAGTTTAACTGGCAGAGTTCCTCCAGCACTGGCGATTATTGTCAGTTCCTTTTTAACCTTCACGATTTATATTAGCCCTCAAAAAGTGGATGTCATGTCCGTGATCAAGGTGGGAGATATTATTCCCAAGTTCCAAGCGCTTGATGATAGAAAGGCAATTTTCGAATCAAAAAGTCTCAATGGTCATCTTGTTCTCATAAAATTTTTCCGAGCTCATTGGTGACCTTATTGTGTCGGCGAATTGCGTCGACTTGAAGAACTCCGTGCTGAGTTCGATAAGCGTAACGTAAAGCTGATCACTGTCAGTACTGACTTGCCCCATGAGATAGCTGATGAGCGCCATCTCCATGGACTTCAGGCCACTATGTTGTCAGATCGAGATCTTAAGGTGACTGATGCTTTTGGGCTTCGTAACACCGCATTTCATAGTGGCCCGCCAGCTGGTGGAGCTGAAGCTCTACCCGTACCAGCAACTTTGCTCTTGGATAGCGCGGGGAAAGTCCTCTGGATTGATCTCTCTAAAGATTACCAGCGTCGTTCTGATCCATCTGTGGTTTTAAATGCCATGCAGACTTACTTTGATTAGATTGGTTGATCTATTTGTAAAAGAGACCGGTTATTTATTAGGTGCTCGTCTATCAGAAAAGTAATAGGGGGCATAGACTAACAGTAATACGCAAAATGCGATTGGGTAAAGATAGAGCATGTGGAACGGTGCTTCAGGTAAGGGGGTCATGATATTATTTCCATAGGGCTTTTCTAATAAATACCAGTAGTTAGCTGGTGCTCGTAGGAAATAATTAATGACATACAGGGGTGGCAGCATCAATGTTGTCCATCCAAAGATCACAAAAATATCTCGTTGGTATGGCCTCTCTTTAAACACAATAATAGCTACGGAAATACCAAGTAAGATTAAGCTATGTCCATATTGATTGGCTAAATAATCAACAGATGGGAAGGCATGCACTGAATTGGGTGTCAGAATAGCCATTCCGGCCCCAGCGATTCCCCAGAAGAACGCAAAATTGAAGAGGTGCTTATTTCCCGTGAGCAGATATCCTGCGATACTAATTGCAGAAAAATCGCAAAGATGAAGTGGGAGTGCAGTTTTCCAGGGATCACCAAATAAATAGACTACTTTATAAAAGTCCAAAATTTGAAATGTCAAAATCAGCACAACAATGCTTACTCTCAATGTTTTCAATTTTGCTTCATCTTTATCTTTAAAAAGCCGAGGAAAGAAAACAATAAATGAAACACAAACGGCAACACTTACAAAGTGCTCTATCGAAATGAGTTTAAAAGGAACTTCCATGACGGAAACTTTAAGAGATTACAGATTGAGATTCAATTAATTCTGAACACCTCGATACCAGATGGGCGAGGACCAGGCCATCTCGCGGATGGTGGAAGGATAATCCTTATTTGTGCACACTGGCGGACGTTCTTCAGCTTCAAGTCTTGCACAATCATAGGTATGCCATCGAGGTGATGGCGGCTCAACAGCTCTGAGGTAATAGTATGCCGATTGTTTTGAGTTGAAGTGCTCATCTGTGAAGACAATACACATATTTTCCTGACCAGATGGGCTCTCTATAAGTGGAATCACTTTATTGTGCATGTCTCCGTTAGACTCTATCCAGCCCTTAACCAGTTGTAAAGATTGGAGCTTCAAACTATTGAAATCTTGCGTTGCTAGGGCGAAAAATTTTGGTTTGCGATTTACGTTGTCTGAAGGTGCCAGATTGTCACCCATTGGTACCCCTTCAGAATACGCTTTTGAGATCATCTCACTTTGAGAGCACAAATTCTCATCGAAATCCCACCCAGCAAATAGTCGAGGTTTTATCCGAGGTCCAGATGTTCCGAATACCTCTTTACGAAGCATAGCGTCAAATATAGCATCACGAGTATTTTCAGTTGCCCAAACACCCGCTAGTCCACCAGGATTACCTTCAATTGCAGTTGTTAGGGGCAGCCCTAGCATGCCTTTACCAAGTCTTCCCAAAGGTGAATCTTCTCCACTTACCGCTCCTCTCCAGTCAGACTCTTTGTTCGCCCCTGGCGTACCTGAATGGTTGTCTGTTGAAGCAACAATACCAAGCTTTATAGGATTCATTCCGATACGGCGCTCTTCCTTTAAACCAACCAGCAGAGAGGAGCGCAAGAAGTCAGTCGCATCGATACATCCTGCTCCTAATACACCTCTACTTCCAGGCTTGTTGGGCTCGCACTCTTCAGTTGGAATAACGGTCTCACCAACTCCCTCAGTGATCACGCCGCGATTTAGTGCTAATGCTTTTAAAACTCTAGGGCGCCCAATTTTTCGAATTGCCTCGATATCACATAGTTCATCAGGTGCTCCAAAAATAGTGCTTAAATCATTGACACATTCTGATCCACCTTTGTGTTGAAAAATTTCAATAATCGGCTCCCTCTTGAGACGATGCTGGGCATACTTTAGTTGCGCTTCAGTAGTTTCAGGAATTTGCCTGTAGGGGGCCATACTGCCATTTGATAAATTTGTATTGTGAGGAATAGTTAAAAAGTCACAATTATTGGAGGTATCGCATACTTCATCAAGTTTGGACCAGAGCATACTATCTAAGGGAGCATCGATATAACTTACAGGAAGGTTGGGTACGCTAGAGTTTCTAAAAATCACGTTTCTGTGATAGCTGGAATTTCCTGGCGTACCGGTATATTCATAACCCACGAAGCTTGTAAATTCGCAAGGCGTGTTAGCCTTGTTTGCAGCCGCCTGCATCTCGTGCCAGGGCGTTACGGCCTGATTCCGACAAACATTACCACTTTCGCCGCAAAGTTCCACATTACGCTTTGGAATTTTCTGAGCAATGATTGGACCAAATAACATGAGGGGGGATCCCTCTTGAGCACGGTATTGCTCGCTACAGAAACCACTGTCAAAGTAATCTGAATCTTTATTAGTACACATCGACCACTCCCCAAGGAATTCGCCGTGGTCGGTTACAGCAAGAAAGTCTAGCGGTCTATCTATCTTCGCTATACCTGCAGGAATTCCCTCATCATTGAGCGGGAAGAAAGGTATTTCTTCACCTCGAGCGTATCGATTTGCATCATCAGGCGTTATTCCTAATTTTCCCGCAACTGCGTCAAACGAATAGCTCGTGTGGACATGTAAATCACCAAAAAAAGCGTTTCTATTAGGATTTTTATTATAACAATCACCATCCTTGAACTTATCTGATTGGAGATTATTGTCGTGAGTATTTATTTGAGCTGATTGCAATTCTGGCGCTGTGTTATCGCAGCCGGACAGAAAAAATAAAAAGATTACAATAAAAACCCTAATGATATTCATTTGGAAGCATCTCCAAAATTATTACTAGTTGAGAGTTGAGGTTGCTAAATAGAAATCCATAACACCACAATCAGTCAGAGAAGACTTATTACTATTAGCCTGGAGTAATTCATCTTGTACATGCATTCGTGCTTTTTCCAAACGCTTCATCGATCTTGCAATAAAAGGTCCATCTCCAAGATCAAGCTCAAAGAATTTCTCTTTTCGACCGGCAGCAGCAATACTCTGCGCAGCAAAAATTTGATAGTGGTTCTTCGCATAGTCAAAAATAGGGAAAAGAGTGTCTGGCAGTTGATCATTCGTTGGCCAATCTGAATCAGATCGAGCGCCAGACCAAACCCGAGCCACATATTCCTCCATGGCTTGGAGGTTCTCACCTAGCCAAGCCCTTGGCTCCGGATCTAAAAGAAAATGTGCCACAAAAGGACCGGAAAGTGCAAAGTCAGCCAGACAAGCACGAGAGCCTAGTAGAAAATCATGATGTTTGAAATGAGCAACTAGAAGCCTCAATAGGCGTGCGAAGTCAGCCTTAATAGCGCTACTTTTTTCTGGACCTGCACCTTGTACTTCACAGGCCGCCGCTCCAAATGAACTGTGCATTACCTCCCCAAAATCTTTTACCTGTAACTTTTCTTCATCGCTTAATTCTGCATCAATGTGTTTACCCAGCAACACATTATTTCCAAAACGTTGTCCCGTAATAACGACATTTTCTGGATAGCACCATCGTGAGTGCAGGGCATGTCGTGGATACCAGTGATTGAAAAAGTCTTCTAGTACAAAACATCCGCCTCGTTGAGCTGAGGCACTTGGGATCACTGGACAGTTATTAAAACGATCATGCAAAAATGGACCAATACTAATGGTGTCGTTAAGCATCCATCCATCAGGTGTTTTTAGTATCGGGATAAAATGAGTGCCAACACGTGAGTTAATTGACTCAGTATTTTCTTGATTTTTAATTTCCCATTGATAGGGGATATGTTGATATCGTAATTGCGCTTCAAGTTTGCGGGTGAACATACTGAGTTCTTGCCCGATCAGTGTATAGACGCCTTTGTACATTTCATATCTCCTCACTTATTAAAATCTATTCTGTCTATTTTTTTCTAATTTCAAGCTTATCACCAATCATTGTCAAATCATGCTCGTTATCTATAAAAATCACTTATTGCTTAATAGCCAAAAGGAGTTAGACCTGACCTACAAAATCACGCTCAATATGAACCATACATGTTTGGTGCGTCTTGCAGACGTGGAGAGAATAGGCCCCTTTAATATGAACCCGGTAACTTTGAATCAGCGTGATGTTGATTTCTTACTTTATGAGTTTCTCGATACCAGCTCGCTTCTTAAGCGGGAGAGGTATTCAGAGCACTCCAAGGAGACTTTTGATGCCACCATCAGTGGTGCAAAGAACATTGCTGAAAAATACTATTCAAATCACTATCGAAAAGGTGACGCAAATGAACCTACGTTTGATGGTGAATCTGTTTCATTAATTCCAGAGATACAGTCAGCGTGGGATGCCACGGCAGAGTTTGGATTACTTGGAGCAAGCTATGATTTTGATGAAGGGGGCGTCCAATTACCTGAGGTAATTTGTAAGGTTTGTGGAACGTATATTCAAGCTGCAAATTCGGGTAGTAGCGGATACTACTTCGTTACAGCGGCAGCTAGTAATGTGATTAGAGCATTTGGCGATGATCAACAGAAGGCTTTGTTTTTAAGTTCCATGATGGATGGTCGAAGCGCTGGAACTATGGCTTTAACAGAGCCCGCGCAGGGGTCGACACTTGGTGATATTGCCACATCGGCGACGATCCAGTCTGATAATACCTATCTCATCCGCGGGCAAAAAATCTATATTAGTAATGGTGACCACACACTGTCAGATAACATTGTCCACTTAGTTTTAGCAAGGATTGACGGAGCCCCCAAGGGCACTCGAGGGATCTCTCTATTTATTGTCCCCAAATTTTTAGTTAATAGTGATGGAACGATTGGAGAAAGAAACGATGTTGCTCTAGCTGGGTTACTTCACAAGATGGGTAATCGAAGCGCAACATCGACGGTCCTGAATTTTGGTGAGAAGAATGGAGCGGTTGGCTATCTGGTTGGAGAACCACATCAAGGTCTTCGTTATATGTTTCAGATGATGAATGACTTGAGAATTGGTGTTGGCTTGGGTGCATCAGCAATTGCATATAGAGGTTACCTCCATGCCCTGGATTACGCGCGTGAGAGGCCCCAAGGACGCTTGCCATCGAACAAAGATCCACTGTCCCCTCAGGTCAAGATTATTGAGCATGCAGATGTAAGGCGTATGCTCATTACCCAAAAGTCTTATGCTGAAGGCAGTTTGGCCCTTTGTTTGTATGCCACGTCCTTGGCAGAGGACTCGAAAACAGCAGAATCCTCTCATGAAAGAGAGCAGGCAGCGGCGCTATTGGATTTCTTAACTCCTGTGGTCAAATCTTTCCCTTCAAAATATGGTTGTATGAGCAATGATTTGGCTATTCAGGTATTAGGAGGGTCAGGTTATATTAGGGAGTATCCTGTTGAACAACTATATCGCGATCAGCGTCTCAACCCGATACATGAGGGAACCGAGGGCATTCATGGTCTGGATTTGCTGGGGCGAAAGGTATCCTTTAATAATGGTCAAAGTTACCAAGATTTTCTTAATTTGATTGAGGCGACATGTTCAGAGGCAGCTGACCTGCCAGAAATTTCCAATTTAGTTGCTCCATTAAGAGAGGCGAAAGACAGAGTAAGCCACGTGACTGAGTCTCTATTATCAGCTATCAAAGATGATCCTGATAAAGGACTTGCAAATGCCACTCTTTACTTAGATATGTTTGGACAGCTTGTTATTGCATGGATTTGGTTAAAGCAAGCTATAGTAGCTTCGCGCAAGCTGGGTTCTGATGAGTGTGAAGGTATCATTTCAGAGGTCAACTTTTATCAAGGTAAACTGTATGCTGCAAATTACTTCATCAATAGGGAGTTACCTCAGACCATTCAGACAGCCGCATTGCTTGATCTCAATGAGGGCACTTGTTTTCATATGCGTGATGAATACTTCTAGTTCCAATGAACTCGTACCTCACTAATGACATTGAAAAAAGAATAATTTAACCTACCGAATTTACATCAGAGGACTTGACATGGATTTTTCAACATTTGCACGTTCCCGCAAGAGCACCAGAGGGTTCAAACCAGACCCAATTCCTGTGAGCGTCATAGAAGAGATTATTGACACCGCCAAATGGGCACCATCCTCCTATAATACTCAAACATGGCACATTCATGCAGTAGCAGGAGATGTCCTTGATAAAATTCGAGAAGGAAACACAAAGAATACTCTCGCTGGAAAACCGCACGTAAGGGACTTTCCTTACAAGGAAGAATATGAGGCAGGCCATCGGCAGAATCAAATAGATGTCGCGGTACAGCTTTTTGAAGCGATGGATATAAAGCGGGACGATAAAGAAAAACGAATGGATTGGATGTTAAGAGGATTCCGTCAATTTGATGCACCTGTATCTCTTGTTCTCACCTATGACAAGTACCTTGATCCTGCTGCGATCACACATTTTGGATTAGGGTCGCTGGCTTATGGAATTGTTCTAGCTGCTTGGGAGCGAGGAGTTGGTTGTGTCATTAATGGACAAGGCATCATGCAGTCAGATGTAGTAAGGGAGCACGCTAATATACCTGATGATCAAAATATTATGATCTGCATTGCGATGGGTTATCCGGCTGACGGTTTTCCGGCTAATGATGTTCGATCCACTCGCGCTGACAACAGCACGTTTCTTAGTTACGTAGGTTTCGATTAAATAAAACCTTAATTAATATCCCACTTTAAGGAGGGAATAATGAGAGAAGCAGTTATTGTATCTGCCGCACGAACACCAATTGGAAAAGCATACAGAGGCGCTTTCAACAACTTAGAATCACCTTCAATGGCTTCTTTTGCGGTTAAAGCAGCTGTTGAACGTTCCGGTATTGATCCTAAAGAAGTCGACGATTGTATTATGGGTGCTGCGCTGCAGCAGGGAACTCAGGGCTTTAATCTTGGCAGACAGGTTGCGATGGCGTCTGGGCTGCCGGTATCGGTTGCTGGAATGACAATTGATAGGCAATGCTCCTCAGGATTAATGAGTATAGCGACGGGCGCAAAACATATCATTAATGATAATGCCCCTATTACTATTGCTGGTGGATGTGAGAGTGTTAGTCTCGTGCAAAATGAGCATATGAATTCACATCGTGTTGGAGATCCATTAACAATACAGAATGCACCGGCAATTCATATGCCCATGCTCGACACTGCCGAAACAGTTGCGAAAAGATACAATATTTCTCGAGAGGCTCAAGACGAGTACGCCGTCGCTTCACAAGACCGCACAGCAAATGCACAAACTGCTGGTTATTTTGATGATGAGATTGTACCGGTAACTGCGACAAAGATGGTTATGAATAAAGAGACAGGCGAGATATCCGAGCAAGAAGTGACATTAGATAAAGATGAGGGTAATCGTCCAGGGACGACATTAGAAAATTTAGCAGGGCTAAACCCAGTTAGAAACGATGGAACTATAACTGCCGGTAATGCCTCACAATTGTCGGATGGTGCTGCTGCGGTAGTTATGATGGAAGGCAAGCTAGCCGAAAAGAGAAATATTGAACCTTTAGGGATATACAGAGGCATGGCGGTTGCAGGCTGCGAGCCTGACGAAATGGGGATAGGCCCTGTTTTCGCCATCCCTAAGCTTTTGGATAGAAATAACTTATCTGTTGATGATATTGGTTTGTGGGAACTTAATGAGGCCTTCGCAGTTCAAGTTATTTATTGTAGAGACCAGCTTGGGATCCCGATGGAGAAATTAAATGTTAATGGTGGTGCGATTTCAATTGGACATCCCTATGGAATGAGTGGAGCAAGAATGGTGATGCACGCATTGATCGAGGGAAAGCGACGGGGCGAAAAATATGTCGTTGTCACTATGTGTGTGGGTGGAGGAATGGGAGCAGCGGGATTGTTTGAGATAAACTCCTAAAACTGAGCGATTTTAATTTCACTTAAACTCTACGTTAACAGCCTGATTACCTTGTTAGTGTAATCGGGCTTTTTAGTTTATGCGTTGCTTGACTCTGCAATAGTCTTCATGTGTGCCACGAAGTTCGTGGCCAATAATTTCTATATCAGTGATTTAATCAAAGTCACTCGCATCGTGACGGTCTCGCAACTGTCTCTTTTCATCTCCCCAAACACGATTGACTCTTAAACCTCTTTGAACTGCTGGTCGATCTTGAATGGTTTTCGCCCAACGAATCACGTGATGATATGAGGTTACATCGAGAAATTCTTGCGCATTGTAAAGCGACCCTGACACTAACATTCCATACCAAGGGTGAGTGGCTATATCGGCGATGGTATAGTCATCACCAGATAGAAATTCTCTTGTAGCTAGTGTTTTATCGAGAACATCCAGTTGACGTTTGACCTCCATTGCATATCGATTGATCGGATATTCATATTTTTCTGGAGCGTAGGCATAGAAATGACCAAAACCTCCACCTAAGAAAGCAGCACTCCCCATTTGCCAAAATAGCCAAGATAGACACTCTGCTCGCTCTGATGGATTTTTAGGGATGAATGCATCAAATTTTTCAGCCAGGTAAAGCAAGATCGCTCCTGATTCAAATACCCGAGTCGGTTCTTGGGTGCTGTGGTCAAGTAACGCGGGAATTTTGGAATTGGGATTGATCGCCACAAAGCCACTACCAAATTGATCACCACTGCCAATATCGACCAGCCAGGCATCGTACTCTGCGTCTTTGAGTCCAAGAGCTAACAATTCCTCAAACATCACAGTCACCTTGACCCCATTGGGGGTCCCGAGGGAGTATAGCTGATGAGGATGTTTGCCAATTGGCAACTCTTTGTCTTGGGTAGCTCCAGAAATTGGCCGATTAATAGAGGCAAACTTGCCGCCACTCTCCTGATCCCACTGCCAGACTTTTGGAGGTATGTAGGTGTTTTTATCACTCATTTTTTATGTACCCTTTGGATGGTGAGTTAATGCTTTATAAATTTCGACAACACTTTTTTATGAAAGAGATTCTGTTATGTTCAATTTCTCGCGATCATGATTATATCGAAGCCCGGCAAATAAAAAACACGGCATGGCAAGGAATGAGAAGAGTGAGAAGCCTATCAATGTTAGGCTGTAGGGCTCCTCTATACCATAAGAGATCATCAAATCTATCGATAATCCTGCCAGGGTGATACCGATGCCAATACCGATCACGTTCATTAAGAAAATTGAGAAGGCGATGACCGTGGAGCGCACTTCTGGTGGGATCAGCCCTTGGATGCTTGCAAAAAAAGGTCCAAAGAATGCTCCAATTTGAAACATCCCCACAAACAAACCGACTGGTATCCAGATTGAGTCACCTGGAGCTAGTCGGTACGCTATGATGAATGGAGCGCAAATTATTAGAACTAGGGAAAGGAACACAAGGCGCCCGTAACCGGTTTTTTTTGCAAACCAGTCACTACCTATGCCACCCACAAAATTTCCAGCTAGACCTCCCGCTAAACCTATGAATCCAGTCAATTTTAAGATCTCGTCTTTATCAAAATTACGTTCTTGAACGAACCACAATTGATCATAGTAACCGGCGCTAATAAATACATGAAAGAGCATTGCACCGGCCATAGCAGCCATTAGTGCGGGCGATTTTGGAATTGCAGTCATTGCAATTTTTGCAACTTCCTTAATTTCAGGTAGCTTTGCTTTTTCTCCGGAATCAACCAAATGACGCCGAGGTGTTTCCCTAATAAAGAAAACTATTGCGCCAAGAATGAGGCCAATACCCCCCAGTAAATAAAAGCAGTTGCGCCACCCTATAG
>ERZ802822.79-NODE-79-length-69942-cov-10.038732_pt1 | contig 69942 bp, 64 predicted proteins | sample MGYA00345649_ERZ802822 | MGnify/ENA primary metagenome ERZ802822 (study PRJEB30503, sample SAMEA104212359) | marine metagenome | biome: Westerlies Biome; feature: [SRF] surface water layer (ENVO:00010504) within the epipelagic zone...; material: water... | reverse complement strand
CTCACCTGAATGTCTCCACCAAACTCCAGAGCCTCACAGACCGCATTACCGCCAGCCATCGTCGTCGTATAGTACACCCGATGCTGTTCGGCACTAGAGCGAATCGTTGATGAGTCAGAAATAGCTTGCCGACCTTCAGTGGTGTTAACAATAAGATTGATCTTATCACTTTTGATCATATCAACAATATGAGGCCGTCCCTCTTTAACCTTATTAACTAACTCAACCTCTAATCCCGCTTGCTGGATGATCGCAGCTGTACCCTTTGTCGCAACCAATCTAAAATCTAAATCAAGTAATTTCTTTGCAAGTTCTGCAACAGAGTGCTTATCTCTCTCCCTAACACTCAAAAACGCACTCCCGCTGACTGGAATTTCATCACTAGCTCCCAACTCCGCCTTACCATAAGCCTCTGCAAATGTTTGCCCGACGCCCATTACTTCTCCTGTTGACTTCATTTCAGGCCCAAGGATCGGATCAATACCTGGGAATTTATTAAACGGGAAAACCGCTTCTTTCACACTGAAGTATGATGGGATGATCTCTTTTGTAAAGCCTTGATCAGCTAGCGACTGCCCAACCATGCAGCGAGCTGCTATTTTCGCCAGCGAGGTGCCGATGCATTTAGAAACGAAGGGAATTGTTCGCGATGCGCGTGGATTAACCTCGATCACGTATATTTTGTCATCCTGCAAAGCAAGCTGGACATTCATTAGTCCGCGAACACCTAACTCTTGAGCCATTTTTTTGCAAATATCTCTCATCTGATTCTGAACACTCTCGCTAAGACTGTAGGGAGGTAGTGAACACGCCGAATCACCAGAGTGAATGCCGGCCTGTTCGATATGTTGCATGATTGCTCCGATAACTACATGATCGCCATCGCTTATTGCATCAACATCCATCTCGATAGCGTTAGGCAAAAAGAAATCCAATAGCACAGGGGAATCATCCGAAACTTGGACAGCTGTCTTCATGTACTGGCGGAGCTCTTCCTGTTTATAGACAATTTCCATAGCACGCCCACCCAACACATAAGATGGCCGCACTACCAATGGATAGCCTATCTTTTTAGCAAGAATTTCCGCCTCATCAGCGCTCCTTGCAGTGGCATTCATTGGTTGAAGTAACCCCAATTTATCGATCATCTGCTGGAAACGTTCTCTATCTTCCGCTCGATCAATCGCATCTGGTGTAGTTCCAATGATTGGAACACCCTCTGCCTCCAAGGCTCGAGCAAGTTTCAGTGGAGTCTGACCGCCAAACTGAACAATGACACCTACCGGCTTCTCAAGTCGAACAATTTCTAAAACATCTTCCAACGTCACTGGCTCAAAAAATAGACGATCTGAGGTATCATAATCAGTAGACACAGTCTCAGGATTGCAATTGACCATAATCGTTTCGTAGCCATCCTCACGCATAGCGAGAGCCGCGTGAACACAACAATAATCAAACTCAATACCCTGCCCAATTCGATTGGGGCCTCCACCAAGCACGAGGATTTTATCTCTATCACTAGGCTCAGCCTCGCATTCCTCTTCATATGTTGAATACATATAGGCCGTCTCAGTTGAGAACTCAGCTGCACAGGTATCTACTCGCTTATAAACAGGATGGAGATTAAACTGATGTCGACGCTCACGAACCTCAGTTTCTGAACATTTTAGGATATCTGCCAATCTCTTATCTGAAAAACCCTTCCTCTTCAGTCGATATAATAATTTTTCGTCAACATTTGATAAGGATGTGTTCTTTAGAGCTAACTCCTCAGCCACAAGATCTTGAATCTGAGCCAAAAACCACGGATCGATCTTTGTAATGTTAAATATCTCATCAAGAGACATGCTCTGACGAAATGCATCCGCTAGGTACCAAATTCGATCGGGACCTGCCTCAGCTAGCTGATTATAGAGAACCTTGGAATGATCCTCATCGCTCACATCCAAGAATGGATCGAATCCTGACACACCCACCTCTAACCCTCTCAAAGCTTTTTGCATAGATTCTTGGAATGTTCTACCAATTGCCATCACTTCACCAACTGATTTCATTTGTGTGGTCAATGTTTGGTCAGCCTGATTAAATTTCTCAAAGGCGAATCGAGGGATCTTAGTAACCACATAATCAATACTCGGCTCAAAAGACGCTGGTGTTGCGCCCCCAGTAATTTCATTTTGTAGCTCATTAAGGGTATACCCAACAGCAAGCTTTGCTGCCACTCGGGCTATAGGAAATCCGGTAGCCTTTGAAGCCAAAGCAGAAGATCGAGACACACGAGGGTTCATTTCAATGACAATTAAACGACCATCCTCAGGATTCACCGCAAATTGCACATTTGACCCGCCAGTTTCTACACCAATCTCACGCAGTACCTTAATCGATGCATTGCGCATAATTTGATATTCTTTATCAGTAAGAGTTTGGGCTGGCGCAACTGTAATGGAATCACCTGTGTGAATTCCCATTGGATCCAGATTCTCGATAGCACAAACAATTATGCAGTTGTCCTTCCGATCTCTCACCACCTCCATTTCGAACTCTTTCCAGCCAATTAGCGACTCATCAATTAAAAGTTCACTAGTGGGAGAGAGATCTAAACCCCTTAAGCATATGGTTTCAAACTCTTCTCGGTTGTAAGCAATACCACCACCAGATCCACCCATAGTAAAAGAGGGTCTTATGATACAAGGGAATCCAAAACGATCTGAAATCTGCGATGCCTCCTCCATACTATGGGCAATTCCAGAGTTAGGAGTACTCAAACCAATTGCTTTCATCGCCTTATCAAAGCGTTCTCGATCCTCGGCTTTGTCAATAGCATCCGCATTGGCGCCAATCATCTCAACAGAGTACTGATCTAAAACACCATGTTTGGCAAGATCAAGTGCGCAATTGAGTGCAGTTTGACCTCCCATAGTCGGAAGCAACGCATCAGGACGCTCTTTTTCAATAATTTTGGATACTGTCTTCCACTCCACCGGTTCAATATAGGTGGCATCGGCCATAGAGGGATCTGTCATTATCGTAGCCGGATTAGAGTTCACTAATATTACTTTGAACCCCTCCTCTCTCAGCGCCTTACAAGCTTGTGCACCGGAATAATCAAATTCACAAGCCTGACCAATAATTATTGGTCCAGCGCCCAAGATAAGTATACTTTTTATATCGGTCCTTTTAGGCATAGCTACTCCACAAACGCTCCACAGCTTTCCTCCATTAAATCGATGAAATGATCAAAAAGAGGGGCTGCGTCATGAGGACCAGGGCTAGCCTCTGGATGCCCCTGAAAACTGAAGGCTGGTTTGTCTGTACGATGGATCCCTTGCAAAGATCCATCAAATAGAGACCGATGAGTGGCAGTGAGATTCTCAGGAAGACTTTCCTCATCTACCGCGAATCCGTGGTTCTGACTAGTAATCATCACAATATTATTTTGGATATCATCTACCGGATGGTTAGCTCCGTGATGACCAAATTTCATTTTTATTGTCTTTGCTCCAGATGCAAGAGCCAATAATTGATGACCCAAACAAATTCCGAATATGGGGATTCCTGCCTCCAATAACTCTTGGATAGCCTCTATTGCATAATCACATGGTTCAGGATCACCCGGTCCATTGGATAGAAAAACTCCATCAGGCTGCATTGCTAAAACATCTTCACCACTAGTCCGCGCTGGCACAACCTGAAGCTCACAATTTCTATCAACCAGCATCCTGAGTATATTTTTTTTAACGCCAAAATCATAAGCGACAACCTTATATTTATTATCGCTTGGGATCTGAGACTGGTGACCCTCATTGAGATCCCAACTATGCTCAGACCAAGAATAGATCGCACTAGTTGTGACCTCCTTTGCCAGATCTAAGCCCTTTAACCCACAAAATTCTCTCGCGGCATTAATTGCTTTATCAATATCAATATCTCCTGCCATGATACATCCGCTTTGAGCACCAGTTCGTCTGAGAAGCCGTGTTAGCTTGCGAGTATCTACATCTGCGATACCCAAAATATTATGTCGTTTTAAGTAGTCATCTAGCCTGCATTCACTGCGAAAATTTGAAGCCAATAGCGGCAAATCTCTGATAACAAGCCCTGCTGACCAGATGGAATCTGATTCCTCATCATTAATATTCGTTCCAACATTTCCAATGTGTGGGTAGGTTAGAGTAACGATTTGGCGGGCATAGGAAGGGTCAGTTAAAATTTCTTGATAACCTGTCAGGGCGGTATTAAAAACCACTTCACCAACGGAGAGTCCTGATGCTCCAATTGCAACCCCCCTGAAAATTGTTCCGTCCGCTAGCGCAAGCACGGCTTCCCGATTAGTCTGGGAATTCACACAACCTCCTAAATAATTGACGTTGGCTTTATAGATAGCAACCACCTAAATGATTGATCTAAAATTTATTATCTCTGAATTGGCTGGTAGACTTATTTGCAAAAAAGCGAGATGAAACATCACGTCTCACCTCGCTTAAATAATATTCTCCAATGTCCTAACCTCTCAGAACGAGACCGCTTTTTACTGTCGCGGTGTTAGGACCTCAGTATAAGGAATGGCTGATATTTTGTCTATTAGAGTTGGATGAAATTGCAGTCCAAAAACAGAGATTTATTTCAACCCTAAGACATCCTGCATATCAAATAGTCCTGAGTCTTGAACTGAGAGCCACTTTGCCGCCCTTATAGCTCCTTTAGCAAACGCCATTCTACTAGAGGCCTTATGAGTGATCTCAACCCTCTCTCCATCGCCAGAAAACATTACCGTGTGATCTCCTACAATGTCTCCAGCCCTGACAGATGAAAAACCGATAGCTTTAGAATCTCTCTCACCAATATCCCCTTGCCTACGATAGACCGCCACTTGATCTAAGTCTCTATCAAGAGTCCTAGCCACCACATGACCCAAAGTTAGCGCTGTTCCCGACGGCGCATCTAGCTTGTGTTTGTGGTGTGCCTCACTGATTTCAATATCGACATCATCTCCCAAAGCTGACGCCGCCATCTCGGCTAACTTAAAGCAAAGATTAACGCCCGTTGCAAAATTTGATGACATACATATAGCGGTGGATTTACTTGCCGACTTAATACACTGAACTTGCTCAGAAGTAAGACCAGTTGTTCCTATAACAATATTTTTTCCAAACCGACCGCAAATTTCCGCGTTCCCAACCGCAGCTAGCGGTGAGCTAAAATCGATTACCACATCGATGCTATCAATTACATCGAGCAAGGATGAGACAACGGCTATATGATTATTATTTATATCACGGCCTATCATTGAACTATCTTGCCTATCGATGGCCCCAGCAAGAGTAGCGCTATTGTCCATGGATATCGCCTCGACTAAGGTCCTTCCCATGCGACCACTGACTCCCACAATCGCTATCTTAGTCAAAATAAACCTCTAATTGTCTCAATTACTTGTCGTCTTTTAAGTTTAACCAGTCAAATTATCGAAGAATTTTTTGACTCCATCAAACCAGTTATTACTTCGAGGAGAATGTTTACTCTTACCACTGAGACTCTCATCGAAGGTCTTTAATAACTCTCTCTGCTCATTGCTCAAATTTATCGGCGTTTCAACAACAACACGGCACAAAAGGTCTCCCTGAGGACCGCCCCTTACCGGAGAAACTCCCTTCCCACGCAAGCGGAAGAGTTTACCACTCTGAGTTTCTGAAGGAATTTTTAGCTTGACTTTACCAGATAAAGTAGGAACTTCTAATTCTCCACCTAATGCTGAATGAGCAAAACTAATGGGCACTTCGCAATGTAAATTACTACCGTCACGAGCAAAAATATCATGTTCCCTAACATGCATCTGGACATACAAGTCACCTGTCGGTCCACCTTGAGGACCTGCCTCTCCCTTGCCTGAGAGTCGAATTCTGTCTCCTGTATCAACTCCAGGGGGAATTTTTACTGAGAGAGTCTTGCGTTCCTCTCTTACACCTTGTCCATGACAAACACCACAGGGGTCAGTAATGATTTTGCCGCGCCCATGACACTTTGGGCAAGTCTGCTGCACGGAAAAGAATCCTTGGGACATCCTTACTTGACCAGCCCCGTTACACGTATCACAGGTTACTGGCATCGTACCCTTTCTGGCGCCAGAGCCATTACAGGCATCACAAGAAACAGTGGTAGGAACCTCGATTTGGACTGTTTTTCCTTTAACAGCATCTTCCAGGTTCAGTTGTAAATCGTAACGCAGGTCAGATCCACGAGCTGGACCTCCACGACCTCGGCCCCCTCCAAAAATATCACCAAACACATCACCGAACACATCACCAAATCCGCCAGCAGAGTGACCCGCACCATTTTGATCTACACCAGCATGGCCAAATCTATCATAGGCTGATTTTTTTTCAGCATCCCCAAGAATTTCATATGCTTCCTGAGCTTCCTTGAATTTTTCCTCGGCTTTCTGGTCATCCGGATTTCTATCGGGATGATACTTCATAGCAATGCGGCGAAATGCCTTCTTTACTTCTTGGTCAGAGGCACTGTTGTCAACTCCTAAAACTTCGTAATAATCTCGCTTAGACATACTTAACTTTTTCCCAACCCGATATTTTTATCGATATAGCTATTACGTATCCCCTTAAATGAAGAAGCGCGACACTCACTTTAGAAGATTTCCCAAAGCTAACTTCGCGCTCCAACATCATCGAGTAGGACTTCGTCTAGCGTCTTACTTGCTATCTTCTTTGGCGTCGTCGTCCTTTACTTCTTCAAACTCTGCGTCCATTGCATCATCACCCGCAGGTTGTTCTCCTTCTGCCTGCTCTCCAGATGCACTCTGCTCAGCATACATCTTCTGAGCAAGTCCGGAGGAGGCTTCAGAAAGAGCCTTCGCGGCAGCATCAATAGCTTCTTTATCATCACCCTGAACAGCTTCTTCTACCTGCTTTATACCATCTTCAATAGCTGACTTTTCTTCTTCAGTAGCTTTATCACCCGCCTCTTCTAAAGTTTTCTTAGCAGCATGAGCTAAACCATCAGCCGTATTTCTGGCTTGGACTAAATCTTCAAACTTTTGGTCATCCGCAGCATTTTCCTCCGCGTCCTTGACCATAGCATCTATCTCTTCATCAGATAAACCAGATGATGCCTTAATAATAATCGACTGTTCTTTGCCCGTTGCCTTATCTTTAGCCCCAACATTCAAAATACCATTGGCATCTATATCAAAGGTTACTTCAATCTGAGGCATCCCTCTCGGTGAAGGAGGAATATCTGCCAAATCAAATCTCCCTAAGGACTTGTTCGAAGTTGCCTGCTTACGCTCACCTTGCACAACATGGATAGTTACAGCCGTCTGATTATCCTCTGCCGTAGAAAAAATTTGAGATTTTTTGGTAGGGATAGTTGTATTTTTTTCAATCACTGGAGTGGCGACACCGCCCATCGTCTCTATACCAAGACTCAGTGGTGTCACATCCAACAGCAACACATCAGTAACGTCTCCAGCTAGAACAGCACCCTGAAGAGCTGCACCAACGGCAACTGCTTCATCTGGATTTACGTCTTTGCGAGGCTCTTTTCCAAAGAAATTAGTAACTTTATCTTGAACCATCGGCATACGCGTTTGGCCACCCACTAGAATAATTTCATCAATTTCTGATGTTGATTTACCAGCATCTTTCAAAGCGATTTTCAGAGGCTCCAATGAGCGATCTACTAAATCTTCGACAAGTGACTCTAATTTGGCTCTAGTCAATTTGACCACTAAATGTTTTGGTCCAGTCGCATCCGCAGTTATATAGGGGAGATTGACCTCTGTTTGTTGACTAGAGGACAGTTCAATCTTTGATTTCTCAGCTGCCTCTTTAAGCCGCTGCATCGCCAATGGATCACTATGCAAATCAATACCGCTCTCCTGCTTAAATTCCGCAGAAAGATATTCAATCAAACGCATATCAAAATCTTCTCCGCCGAGGAAAGTATCGCCGTTGGTAGCCAGCACTTCAAATTGTTTTTCACCATCGACATCAGCGATCTCAATTACTGAAATATCAAAGGTACCTCCGCCTAAATCATAAACAGCGACAACTCTGTCTCCTGCGGCCTTGTCGATCCCATAGGCCAGCGCGGCGGCTGTTGGCTCATTTATAATTCGTTTAACGTCTAATCCCGCAATTCGTCCTGCATCTTTTGTGGCTTGACGCTGAGAGTCATTAAAATAAGCTGGAACGGTAATAACCGCCTCTGTAACCTTTTCCCCAAGATAATCCTCGGCAGTTTTCTTCATCTTTTTAAGAATTTCTGCTGAAATCTGAGGCGCAGCCTTACTATCACCCTTGATCTCTACCCAGGCATCACCATTGTCTGCCTTCACAATTTTGTATGGCACCATTTCAATATCTTTTTTGACGACTTTGTCATCAAACCGACGTCCAATGAGCCTCTTCACTGCATACACAGTATTCTCTGGATTTGTTACGGCCTGCCTCTTGGCAGACTGACCAGCTAAAATCTCTCCATCTTCAGCATATGCAACTACTGAGGGAGTCGTTCTGGCACCTTCCGAATTTTCGATGACTTTAGGCTTGTCGCCTTCCAGGACAGACACGCAGGAATTAGTGGTTCCCAAGTCAATACCGATAATCTTTCCCATTACTTATTTCTCCGTTACTTGTAATCAGGCCTTTCACCGACCCTAATTTAAAATTATTTCCTAGAGGTTATATGGGCGCTTATTCACAAATTTCAAGGTTAAGCACCTTATATCCAGCGATTTAATTAGCTGCCTTGCGAGACAACAACCATTGCCGGGCGGACTAAACGACCGTTCAAGGTATACCCTTTTTGGAAAACATCCATCACTGTATTTGGCTCTAAATCTGGATTAGGTACCATACTTACAGCTTGATGAAGCTCAGCATCAAATGGTTGCCCGCTGGGATCAATTGCCTCAATTTTGAACTTTTCCAAAACTTCTATAAAAGACTTTAGAGTGAGCTCTAACCCAGTTGAAACTGCTTTTTGAGCCTCATCCTCAGCACTAATGGTTCCTAATGCCCGCTCCAAATTGTCTACCACTGGCAGTAAATCACCTGCAAATTTTTCCAAAGCAAATTTGTGCGCATTACCCACATCTCGCTCGGCACGCCTGCGAACATTTTGCATCTCGGCCTGGACCCTTAGTACTTGTTCATTGGCCTTGCTCACCTGCTCTTGCAGTTCTTCAGTTTCAGTCAATTCATTTTCGGCTAAGAGTTCCGCTGCAATCTCTTCATCAGTTTGAGCTTTATCATCAACCTTACCAAGGTCATTTGCATCACTGTCAGATTTTTTCTCATCTCCACCTACTTCATCTTGCATGCTTCATACCTCTAGTTCATTCTGTCGATCCGCATGGACTCTTAAGTTTATTGATTCAACGGTTACTTACCTTTACCCTATCGCTACATATGGGGACATTCTTACGAGTTTCAAGCATTGCCTTAAGTAAATTATTTACTAATAAGATTTTTTATAAATGATTGGTATTACAAATTGCTTCTTTCGATAAATATCAGTAACTACACCCTTGTAGAGGCTCTCGAAATAGACTTCGATTCTGGGACAACTGCAATTACTGGTGAGACCGGTGCAGGTAAGTCGTTAGTGCTTGACGCTTTAGCGATGGCACTTGGTGATAGAGCTGATATAGAAACCATACGTCATGGTAAAGATCGAGCAGAAATTAGCGCTACATTTGACGTTTCAATGAATAACAATGCGAAAAATTGGCTTATGGCGAACAGTATTGACTCTGATATTAACTGCATAATCAGACGAATATATACAAAAGAGGGAAGATCCCGAGGCTATATCAATGGCCAGCCAAGCACGATGACACAACTGAAAGAATTAGGAGAAATGCTGACTGATATACATAGCCAACACGAACATCAGTCTCTACTGAGGAGAAGCACTCACCGACGTCTTCTCGATGAGTATGGGGAGGCGGAAAAATTAGCAGGAAACGTAAAAAGTGACTTCACACATTGGAAACAAACTAATGATGCACTAAACAAGTTAACCAAGCGTGCAGATGAACTAGAGGAAAGAAAAGAATTACTAACATTTCAAGTTAATGAGCTTGATCTAGCGAACGTTTCTCCAGATCACATAAAAACATTAGAGGAGGAGCAACAAACATTGGCCAATGCGGATCAGATCGTCAAGGACAGTCATTCATTGCTCCGAATTTGTGACCAATCAGAGAGTTCTAACTTGAGGGATAGTCTAAATCAAGCGCTTTCAATCCTAGGCGATATGAAATATAAACCTGAAGCTCTGAGCATAACACAAGAACTTCTTCAAAATGGGTTAATTCAGGTGGAGGAAGCTATTAATGAAATTCAGCATCATATTGATCGATTTGAAGCTGATCCTCAAAGACTTCATATCGTTGAGGAGGAGCTATCTGATATTTTTCAACTAGCGCGTAAACATCGTATTAATCCAGACCAATTGCTTTTAAAAAAACAGACCCTCCGAAAGGAACTAAAAACTTTGGTTGATGGCAATGAAAATATTAATACTCTTACTCAGGAGCTTAGCCGCCACAGCCAAAATTACAAATTATCAGCAAAAAAGTTGTCGGTGCAGCGGGAAAAATCTGCAAAATCTATGTCAAAAGAAATCAATGAGCAGCTGGTACGCCTGTCCATGGAGGGAGCAGAAATATCTATAGAACTAAGTCCTCTCTTGGAGGATGATTTTAGAGAGCATGGTCTTGAAAATATTGAATTTCTTCTAACAACTACACCGGGGCAATCACATAAATCTATCGCAAAAGTTGCGTCCGGAGGTGAGCTTTCTAGGGTAAGCTTAGCAATCAATGTTGTCGCGGCAGGCCACTCGAAAATACCAACCCTTGTTTTTGATGAAGTCGATGTTGGCATTGGTGGGCGAACAGCTGATGTGGTTGGCCAGCTTCTTAAGAAGTTAGGAGAGAATGGCGGCCAAGTAATCAGCGTCACGCATCAGCCCCAAGTAGCCGCTCATGCCGACCACCACTACTTATCAAGTAAGACCATTGAGAAAGATAATTCTTTATCTCTGATGATGCCACTCAATAAAAAGCAAAGGATCAAGGAACTCGCAAGGATGCTAGGTGGTGCAAAAATTACCCAACAAACACTATCCAGCGCATCAGAGCTCCTAGACCTAGCTTCAGCATAAAAGATCTTAGCATTAGACCGGACTGTCTCCCATAGATTAAGCCTTCGGCTATACCGAAGACATAATCTAGACAGTCTTATTCCTATAACTCTTTATCGGTCGACTCAGAATCAGCTGGGGTAGCTTCAGGAACCGTGCCTTCTTCTATCTGCGCTTCCTTAATAGACAGCTTAACTCTACCGCGGTTATCAATCTCAGTGACTTTGACCCTCACATCCTGCCCCTCAGTAAGATAATCAGTGACCTTAGCGACACGCTCTTGAGCTATTTGAGAGATGTGAACCAAACCGTCTGTCCCTGGCATGAAGTTAACAAAAGCTCCGAAATCTACAATTCGTACAACCTTTCCATCGTAAATAGTACCTGGCTCAGGATCAGCAACAATAGCCTTAATTGCATCCATTGCAGAGTTTAGACTATCAGTATCTTCTGAGTAGATTTTTACCGCTCCATCATCAGTAATATCAATGGTCGAGTTATGATCCTCACAAAGGCCCCTTATAGTTGCCCCACCCTTGCCAATCACATCACGAATTTTATCAGAGTCGATCTGCATGACTCCCATCCGAGGAGCGGTTTCTGCTACTTCATCCCTACCTTTTTCGAGAACTTTATTCATTTCCTCAAGAATATGCAGCCGAGCATCCATAGCTTGCTCCAAGGCAATCTCCATTATCTCTTCAGTAATACCCTCTATTTTGATATCCATTTGCAGGGCTGTAATACCAGTAGCAGTTCCAGCCACCTTAAAGTCCATATCACCAAGATGATCTTCGTCACCTAAAATATCAGTCAGGACAGCAAACCCTTCATCCTCTTTAACAAGACCCATCGCGATACCAGCTACTGGCGCTTTCAAAGGAACTCCAGCGTCCATAAGCGCTAAACTTGACCCACAAACTGATGCCATAGAGCTTGAACCATTTGACTCTGTAATTTCTGACACTACACGCATCGCATAAGGGAAGTCTTCTGGGCTTGGCAAGACTGCGTTGATGCCTCGACGAGCAAGACGCCCATGACCCACTTCACGCCGACTTGTGAAACCTATCCGACCACACTCACCTACCGAGTAAGGCGGGAAATTGTAGTGCAGCATAAATGGATCATCTTTGCGGCCCTCTAATGCATCAATCATCTGAGCATCGCGGGTTGAGCCCAATGTTGCTGCAACAACGGCTTGTGTTTCGCCTCGAGTAAATAATGAAGATCCGTGAACCTTTGGCAGAATACCTACCTCAACATTAATACCACGCACCGTCTTTGTATCTCGTCCATCAATTCGTGGTTCTCCACGAATAATCCTACCTCTGACAACCTTCTTTTCAAGTTTCTTAAACGCATCTTTGACATCTTCTTCAGTTACGCCGTCATCTGAAACGAGAGCATCGAAAGCTCGATCACGTAAATCGTTAACACTAGCGACTCGGTCTTGTTTTTCAACGACCTGATAAGCTGCATCAACGTCAGCTCCAACCAGATTTTCCAAAGCATTTTTAAGCTCAGTATTTTCTGTTTCACCCTGCCAATCCCATTGAGGCTTGCCAGCTTCATCTGCCAGTTGCTCAATAACATTAATCACTGACTGCATTTCCTGATGCGCGAACAAAACTCCACCTAACATAATATCTTCAGATAACTCATTTGCTTCTGATTCAACCATAAGGACAGCATCTTTAGTTCCAGCTACGACCATATCTAGAGCTGAATCCACTAGCTCACTGTAGGTGGGGTTCAATAAATATCCAGAATCTTCCGAATAACCAACTCGCGCGCCGCCGATTGGACCGTTGAATGGAATGCCTGATATAGAAAGTGCTGCTGATGTGCCAATCATAGCTGCAATGTCTGGATCTATATTTTTTTCAGCAGATACAACGGTGCACACAACTTGAACCTCATTTTTAAATCCATTAGGAAATAATGGCCTAATTGGACGATCAATCAAACGTGAGGTTAGGGTTTCTTTTTCGTTAGGTCGACCTTCACGCTTGAAGAATCCACCAGGTATTTTTCCAGCAGCGTAAGCCTTCTCAATGTAGTGGACTCCTAGAGGGAAAAAATCCATTCCCGCTTTCGCTTCCCTAGCTCCAACTACGGTACATAAAACCGCCGTATCGTCAATAGAGCACAAAACTGCACCGGTTGCCTGCCGAGCAATTCGACCAGTTTCCAACGTGACGGTATGATTACCATATTTAAACTTTTTTATTAAAGGATTCATAATTTTACCTTTTTAATTTTACCTTAAAGCGTCCCTAAAAATTTCTGAAGGTTGGCTGCTCGGGTTACTTATAACGACCTAGTCAGATCGTTATAAGTAACTCGATCAGCATTAACTCAGATAATCAAAGTGGACCATTTGTGTTATGTATTCATAATAAATTCAGCCCCTAAGAGGGGCCTCAGTACAAATACCTATCGGCGTAAACCAAGCTTTTTAATCAACTGACCATATCGTTCGATATTCTTGCTCTTTAAATAGTCAAGTAATTTACGACGCTGATTAACCATTCTAATAAGGCCCCTTCGAGAATGGTGGTCTTTCTTATGATCGCCAAAATGGCTTTGAAGCTTATTTATGTTTACGGTTAGCAAAGCTACCTGTACTTCAGGGGAACCTGTATCATTTTCGCAGGTAGCATGCTCTGCCACGATTGCGGCTTTTTCTTCTGCACTTAGTGCCATGATTTAATACTCCAATATGCGTGTTAAAAAAATCAGGTTTGCCCGCGCATATTTACAGACATCCTAAAACTGAATTCTAAATCCTAAACAACTTTTCAAAAGTTTATTTACGAAGTGCTAAATATTATTTTCGCTAGTGGATGAACAAGTCACGTGACCCCTACTACAAGTCTTTTTGGAGCTACTTGACCGTCTCTAGTCACCTCACCAATTCCCAAAAAACTGCCATCTTGTCGAAAGACGCGCACTATATCTCCTTCTTGACCATTACGAAAGGCTTGATTTGACATTACTGCTTGCCCTAACTGAAAATATTCAGAGACATTAGATGATAATTCTACTGCCATAAAGTCTGCGACCGCGATATCCATGGGCTTTAATAAACCATCAAGATTTGAAGGGTCATTCTCCCGCAGTCTGCTCAGATCCTCTAAAGTGACGCACTGGCTATCATTAAAAGGGCCGGCTAGATGCCGACGTAATGAGCTTACATGAGCACCACAGCCGATAATGGCTCCCAGATCCTCAGCCAAGCTTCTAACGTATGTTCCTTTACTAACATGGACCTCAACATCTAACTCAGCTTTGGAACCAGATCTAAAATCTAAGACCTGATATTGAAAAACTGTAATATCTCTGGGCTCTCTATCGATAGTAATGCCTTTTCTAGCCAATCTATGGAGCGGTTGTCCATTATGCTTTAGGGCAGAATACATAGATGGTACTTGTTTAATGTCTCCCTTGAAGCCTTCAATTGCAAGTTCAACTTGCCCCTCAGTTATATTGGAGGCATCCTTTACATCAAGCACCTCGCCATCACTGTCGCCAGTATCAGTAGCAACTCCCAGAATAAAAGTACTTACATAGCGTTTATCTGAATCTAGTAAGAATTGGCTAAATTTTGTTGCCTCTCCCAAACATATTGGGAGTACACCTGTTGCGAGGGGATCAAGGCTACCTGTGTGTCCAGCTTTGCTTGCATGGTATAAAGATTTGACTCGCTGAAGAGCATGATTTGATGATATTCCGGCGGGCTTATCTAATAAAAGAATACCATTTACGTTTCGACCACTGTTCCTTCTCCGACCCAAATTTAGTTTCCTTTGGAGTCTACTGAATCATCATTTGCAATGTTACCCCGATTTTTCTCAGATGATACTGCATAATCTATTAGAGCAGAGAGTTGCTGCCCCCTACGACCACTCTCATCAAACAAAAAAGTCAACTGGGGTGTTTTTCGCATCTTAATACTCGAAGCCAATAATTTCCGTAGATAGCCCGCTGCTCCATTAAGAGCCCCTATAGCCCCTTTAATTTCCTCCTCGGATTTTTCTCCAACAAAAGTTACATGAACCTTCGCATATGCCAGATCCCGACTGACTTCCACGTCAGTCACACTAACCATCCCTACTCGAGGATCTCGAATAGAGTCGCAGATTAGGACAGATACCTCCTGTTGAATAGCATCTGAAACCCGTTCTGCACGTGTAAATTCTCTAGGCATATATGTATTCTTGAGCGATCATGGTTTTATTGGAGAACGGCTAAAGCTCATTAAAGAGAACGTTTCACTTCTGTGATATCGTATACTTCAATTAAATCTCCCGTTTTGACATCATTGTAGTCTTTAACGCCAATGCCGCACTCCATACCATTTCGGACATCACTTGCTTCATCTTTGAAGCGGCGTAAAGACTCAAGTTCTCCCTCATAGATAACTACATCATCTCTTAAAACACGGATAGGTTTGTTTCTGAAAACTGAACCTTCAATGACCATGCATCCTGCTATTGCTCCAAATTTCGGAGATCTGAAAACATCCCTTACCTCAGCGATGCCCACTATGTCTTCTCGAGTTTCTGGAGCGAGCATACCTGTAAGTGCTAACTTAACTTCATCTAAGAGGTTATAGATGATGCTGTAATAACGTAGTTCGATGTTTTCCTTCTCCGCCAAGGCCTTTGCAGTTCCTCCTGCTCGAACATTAAACCCTAGGACGATTGCTCCTGTTGTGATAGCCAAATTAATATCAGACTCCGTTATACCACCAACTCCTGACGACACAATATCTACCGCTACTTCATCATTACCAAAGTCATGTAAAGCACTAATAATTGCCTCTAGTGAGCCTCGTACATCAGTTTTAACAATCAGGTTAAGTTTATTGACCTGAGAGCTACCCATATCTGTGAACATATTTTCAAGCTTCGCAGCTTGCTGACGAGACATGCGCTCTTGTCGAGTATTTGCCCCACGTAATTCTGCGATCTCTTTTGCTTTGCGCTCATCATCAACAACAAAGAATTCATCTCCAGCATTTGGCGCCTCATCAAGACCTAGGATCTCAACGGGAATAGATGGACCAGCCTCTCCGATAGGTTTCTTCATTTCGTCGGTCATCGCTCTTATCTTACCAACGCTTTCTCCAGCCAACATAAAATCGCCTTTATACAAAGTTCCTTGCTGGATCAATGCTGTAGCAACTACTCCGCGCCCTTTATCTACCCGAGCCTCGACAATAACACCTCTCGCAGGAACATCTACCGGAGCCTTGAGCTCCAAAAGCTCAGCCTGCAGAACTACGGCTTCTAATAACTCGGCAATTCCTTCACCGGTCTCAGCAGAGACTTTAACAAATTGAGTATCTCCTCCCCATTCTTCGGGAATAACATCTTTCGCGCCCAACTCGCTGGTAACTTTTTCTGGGTCAGCTCCCTCTTTATCCATTTTATTTATTGCAACAACAAGCGGCACACCAGCGGCGCGGGCATGTTGAACAGCTTCCTCAGTTTGAGGCATCACTCCATCATCCGCTGCAACTACTAAAATAACGACATCCGTAGCTTTGGCACCCCTTGCACGCATCGCAGTAAACGCAGCATGTCCAGGAGTATCCAAAAAAGTGACCATGCCATTGGGGGTGTCTACATGATAAGCTCCAATATGCTGGGTGATACCTCCCGCTTCTCCGGACGCGACATGAGTCTTTTTGATTCTATCCAGTAATGAAGTTTTACCATGATCAACATGACCCATCACAGTTACAATTGGCGCCCTTACCTCACCCTCTATATTATTTTCAAGATTCTCAAATGACCTAGTTAGCTCATCCTCAACTGATTCATTGACTGCACTGACGGGATTATGCCCAAGCTCTTCAACAACCAAAAACGCTGTCTCTTGATCAATGATCTCATTAACATTAGCCATGACACCTAGTTTCATCAATTCTTTTATTACTACGCCAGATTTGAGTAACATTTTACTGGCAAGATCACCTATAGTTAACTCGGCAGGAATAACGACTTCCAAAACTTTTTTCTCGACTGGCTTCTTAAAAGTGTGCTTATTATCTATCTTTAGGATTACACCTGAGGATTTCAGACGAGTTTTAGTTGAATTTTCTTCTCTATCGTCAAGTTGAAGGATAGGCTTCTTTTTGCCCGATTTACTTAGAGTCTTTTTAGCTCGTTTTGCTTGTTTCTCTTCATCATCTACTACCGGCTTGCCATGCTTTCGACCTTTCTCTTGCACTGGATCATTCTGAGGCGCAGCGACATACTTTGTGGTTTTACCTGCCTTTTTGGCCTCTTCACTTTCGAGAGCCGATACTGCCTCGGCTGCTTTACGCGCCTCTTCTTGTAGCTTTTCTTGGGCCTCTTTCCTTTCAGCTTCCTGAGCCTCCTCCACAGCTTTCCTACGTCCGGCTACAGCCGCCACACGTTTATCTTCAATATCATCTGTACCTGAACTTTTTAGAGGCTCTTGATTCAGTAATTTAGCCGCCCGAGTTGCGGCCTCTGCCTCCTCTCTGGCCTTGGCTTCAGTCTCAAGTTCCGCTTGAGCCTGCAATTCTTCGTCACTTCTTTTTACATAGGTTCTTTTTTTACGAACTTCAATATTAACCGTCTTTCGATTACTAGATCTCAGTGTGCTGAGCGTTTTTCTTCGTAAAGTTATTTTCTTTGGCTCTCCCGAACTCTCTCCATGCAGCCCTTTCAGATAGGTTAGAAGAATCTGCTTCTCTTCATCTGAAACACTTGCATCCACTGATTCGTGGGAAAGACCTGCGTCCTTCATTTGCATGAGCAAACGATCAACAGACGCTCCAACAGTTTTTGCTAATTCAGTTACAGTAACTTCAGCCATCGATTATCCTCTGTGTACGACCCGATTAATTATTCGCTCTCTTCAGCGAACCAAGGCGCGCGGGCAGTCATAATTAGAGCTGCCGCTCTTTCTTCATTTATCTCATCGATATCCAATAGATCATCCACTGCTTGTTCAGCAAGGTCTTCCATCGTTATTATGTTTTTTGCAGCAAGCTTATACGCTAATGCCTTATCCATGCCGTCCATCTCGAGCAAATCGTCCGCTGGCTGAGTATTAGAAAGTTCCTCTTCGCTCGCTAGAGCTCGTGTCAAAAGGGCGTCCTTTGCACGAGCGCGGAGTTCCTCTGCGATATCTTCGTCAAATCCTTCAATCGCACTCATCTCTTCTAGTGGCACATAAGCGACTTCTTCAATACTAGTGAAGCCCTCCTCCACAAGAACTAAAGCTACATCCTCATCAACATCGAGAGCTTCCATCAAGCTTTCGACAAAGTTGGAAGATTCAGCTTCTTGCTTCTCTCTTGCATCTTCTACAGTCATCACATTAATAACCCAGCCTGTAAGCTCAGAGGCGAGTCGCACGTTTTGCCCTCCCTTACCAATCGCCTGAGCAAGGTTGTCAGCATTCACAGCAACATCCATTGAATGGGTATCTTCATCCACGATAAGAGATTCAACCTCAGCAGGTGCCATTGCATTAATCACAAGCTGAGCCGGATTATCATCCCATAGAATAATATCGACTCGTTCATCATCTAAATCATTTGAAACTGCCTGCACACGCGCACCACGCATTCCTACGCAAGCTCCAACAGGATCAATTCTGGCATCTTTACTTTTAACAGCAATTTTAGCTCTCTGTCCTGGATCTCTGGCAGCACCTTTAATTTCGATTATACCCTCGGAAATTTCTGGCACTTCTATTTGGAATAATTGCACCAGCATATCGGAAGTCGCGCGAGAAACTAGAAGTTGAGGACCTCTTGTCTCCTCTCTTATTCCAAGTAAAATAACTCGAGTACGATCATTTATGCGGAAAATTTCTCTTCCAACGAGCTCCTCTCGCGGTAATAAACCCTCGGCATTGTCACCAAAATCAACAACAATATGATCCCTAGTAACCTTCTTAACAGTTCCATTAAGTAATTCTCCTACCCGATGCTTAAATCGGTTAACAATGATTTCTCTCTCAGCATCCTTTACCCTTTGAACAATTACTTGCTTAGCGGTTTGAGCTGCGATTCTTCCAAAAGCAATATTCTCAACTGTTTCTTCAAAAACATCTCCTACTGTTAAAGTAGCATCCTTTTCAATTGCCTCTTCAGTAGTAAATTGCGTTCCTAGCTCCGCTAATACATCATCTGCTACCACATCCCACCAGCGAAAAGATTCATAGTCTCCTGTCTCTCTATCGATCACTACTCGAATATTTGCACCTTCGTCATAGCGCTTCTTGGTCGCCGTTGCCAATGCTTGCTCAATAGCCTCGAAAATTATTTCTTGATCGACGCCTTTTTCATTAGAGACGGCCTCGGCCACCATTAAAATTTCTTTACTCATTTATTAACTCCACATGCCTCAAAACTGAGGAATCACGTTAGCCCTCTCTATACCCTCAACAGGAAACAAATACTCATGATCTGCAACCACCAAAATTATTTCATCACCGTCAATCCCTGCTAGCCGGCCCTTAAAATTACGTTGCCCCTGATAGGGAAAACGAAGTTTAAGCGAAATATCTTCTCCAATATACTTTTCATATTGGCCAAGCCCATAAAGTGGGCGATCCATTCCTGGTGATGAAACCTCTAAAACATACTCACCATTTATGGCTTCCTCTACGTCTAAAATACTGCTTGCTTGACGACTTACACGCTCACAGTCATCAATACCTACCAAATCTTCGCTTCTATCGATGTAGATCCTCAAAAGCTTAACTCTAGATCCCATCTGGAGATCGATTCCCCAGAGCTCATATCCTAATGCCTCGATTGCTGGTTCAAGTAATTGACTAATCTTACTGTCAAGCACAGCCATTTAAATCTCCCAACAAAAAATGGGCCTGGGCCCATTTACGCTATTCTAAAGAAAAGCCCCATAGTGGGGCTCCTCGATTCTGCATCAGACCAGATGCAATGTTCTCGTAGAAAGTGTCCAACTTATCAACGGACTTCCCTTTTTCTACGTCCTTATACGCTCAATACAAAATGTAAGCGGCGCACATAATTTTAGTGCCTAATATCTAAATTGGTAGCGGGAGCTGGATTTGAACCAACGACCTTCGGGTTATGAGCCCGACGAGCTACCAGACTGCTCCATCCCGCACCGACACCGTGGTCGAACAACTTTAACCACCCTCCACCGGAGGACGTGCATTATAGGTAGGCGTTAGCATCAGGTCAACAAGCCATTAAACATCCTAATGAATAAAGCACTGTTAGCTTCAAGTGTAATTTACGAATATTTACTGCCCCTATGAATTCCGATGTGCGGCTATTAATTCGTATGCTGCCTGTATCTCTTGAGTCTTTTCGGTTGCCAAATTGACCATTTCTTTGGGCATCCCTTGTCCAATCAATTTATCAGGATGATTTTGACTTATTAATTTACGGTAAGCTCTTTTGATTTGACTATCTGAATCATCAGCACTTACCCCTAAGGCGCGGTAAGCATCCGTTATTTCATATTTTGATGGCTTAGCTTGCCTCGAACCTGACGATGAACCCCCAAATTGTGATTGGGCTTTGATCATCTCAATAAATTGTTTGAACTGCCTCGCATTGAATCCCAAATGATGGGCAACTCTCTCCAATACATTCTGTTCGGAGAAATGCAAATTTCCATCAGCCATTGCCAAAGAAATAAGGTAGTTGAGTAACTGCTGCTTCAGGTTATTGTATCTTCCACACGCTTCCATGAAGTCCTGCATGGTCTGATCTATCGAGAAGCCACTCTTTGCACCATCTTTGAATAAATCTATTGCCCTCTTCCTGCTGCTAGCATCAAGACCCATTTTATTCATCAGAGTCTCAGATTGTGCTATTTCATCACTTGAAATACGCCCATCTGCTTTAGCAATATGGCCTAACAGGCTAAATACGGTTATAAAGAAAGAATTACTTACACGCTGTTGTTGACCTCCAGTAATAGGTTTCGACCGAGCTACATCAATTTGATGCCCTAAGTAGACTCCTAAAATTAAACCAAAAAAACCTCCGGAAACAATAAAGCCAATGTAGCCACCGATAATTTTACCTAGCATTGTTTAGCCCTTAAACAATCAAATTATTTTTTTTGTTAACTGTATCAAAAGCATTTGCAATAAGCACTTGGGTTTAAACCAGAGGCTACTTGTGAAAATTCTAAGTAGGTTATACTGCAGACCTCGATGCCTCTTTTATGCAGGCACCGAACTTATTAACCATTTCTAGAGTACCAGTCTATTGGCAGTAAAAAATTTCTACAAAGATCATGTTTTTATAAGTCTAGTTTTAATTCCTATACCCTTTTGGCTATTCCTATATATTTATAACGGATTTCAACAGATAGAGGACCTAAAGTTATTTTTCACTTTAATTTTACTTTACCCAATTTTGGAAGAGATTTTATTTAGAGGATTAATCCAACCAACTATAGCCAAACAGTTTTCTAAGAACTGGTTAATTATTTCTCAAGCTAATCTAATTACTAGTGCATTGTTTGTTTCCTTGCACTTTATTAGCCATCCACCACTTTGGGCACTCGCAGTTGTCATACCATCAATCACGTTCGGCTATATTCAGGAGCGTGTAAACCATATTCTGGCACCAATTACTTTACACACTACCTACAATGCTGGATATTTTTTAATGTTAGGATAAAACTAGGGTTTTGAGAAGGATGATGATTAATAATTACGATGTATTTTTTAATTCGTAAAATTTAAAGTTTAAGTGGTGCGGATGGGGGGACTTGAACCCCCACAACCTAAGTTACTACCCCCTCAAGATAGCGCGTCTACCAATTCCGCCACATCCGCAACTTAACTTCAATGAACCTCTGAATTCTAAATTTTACTGGGGGATATCAGACTGATCAGAGTAGGACACTCCATCATCAGTAGATAGGGAGGGTAAATCTGACTCCAAAGGCAATTCAGATTGTAAACTCTCAATTTGGGGAACCGCAAAATCATCTATAACAGTTTTATTTTTCGCGGTAATAGCTAAACTTAAACTCGTAGCAAAGAAAATAGTTGCCAAAACGGTAGTTGCTTTGCTGAAGAAATTCCATCCGCCCGCACTTCCAAACACAGTTTGTGACGCTCCAGCACCGAAGGATGCCCCAGCCTCTGCACCCTTACCTTGTTGAATCAGTACGAGACCGATCAGTGCCACTGCCACTAAAAAATGAAAGATTAAAATAAACTTTTCCATGATTTTTAAATACCTTCTATGCTAATAAACGTGCAATTTTTATAAATTCTTCTCCATCGAGAGAAGCACCACCGACCAACCCACCATCTATATCTGGTTCTGCGAAAAGTCCAGCTGCATTTTTTGAGGTTAAACTACCACCGTATAACAATCTTGTTCCTGAGCCTTCTCCACCTAACTTAGCCCTAATCTCAGCATGAACCTTCTGAGCCTGCATTGGGCTTGCAACTTTACCCGTGCCTATCGCCCAAAGTGGTTCATAAGCGATTACGCCTCTACATAGATCAGAAGGCCCGACTAAATTCAGCACTGCATCGATTTGCTCGTCTATAACCTTTGAGGTCATACCTTGTTGTCGCTGCTCCAATGACTCTCCCACACAAAGGATTGGAGTCATTCGGCTACTCTGAGCTGATCTAAATTTTTCTGCAACCAAATCCGACGATTCAGAAAACAATGAACGTCTCTCCGAGTGACCTACCAGTACATAGTCACAGCCCACTTCACGCAACATCTCGCCAGAAATCTCACCAGTGAAGGCACCCGATGCATGTTCAGACATGTTTTGCGCGCCTAATCCAAGATCACTCTTAGCAATCTCATCGAAGACAATACGCGCATGCACATTCGGGGGAAACACCACTACATCAATGTCCATAGAGGTGAGATCTAATTCCGCCAAGCGACGTGCCAATACTTTCGCACTGCCGGACAACCCGTGCATTTTCCAATTTCCAGCGAGGAGAGGTTTCATTATCTCTCAAACTCCAAATGGAAGTACTTTGCAAAAGGTCGCAGATCCTACCCGACAAGAACGCTTTTTACAACTGGGAAACCACTTTACATTCACTAAATTTCTTTAACCTACCTGCTCTTCGACAACACCAGCAATAATCTTAACCTGCTGCTCAACTAACTCTTGATTATCACCTTCTACCATTACTCTTATTATCGGTTCTGTACCTGACGGCCTAAGGAGCACTCTTCCTCGGCCAGAGAGTACCTCCTCCGCGGCATACACTGATTTATTAATCGCCTCATTATCACTAATATCTACCTTTTTTGATAAACGAACATTTATCATAACTTGTGGGAATTTTCGCATTTGCTTTTTTAATTTACAAAGGGTGATACCGCTATGGGATATTGCTTTTACTACTTGCAATGCGGCAACAATACCGTCTCCCGTGGTGTTTAAGTCACTACAGAGCACATGGCCAGATCCTTCACCTCCGAGACTCCAACCATTGTTTTTTAAAGCCTCAACAACGTAACGATCTCCGACACTAGTTCTTTCAAAAGGAATTCCTAGATCTTTGAGGGCCAACTCCAACCCCAAATTACTCATCAACGTGCCAGCAACCCCATTACATCCTTGCTCTGATTCATGACGATGCCGTGCAATAATAAAGATTAACTCATCGCCATCAACAATCTCACCTTGAGCATCAGCAAACAACACCCTGTCCCCATCACCATCAAAGGCGATGCCAAAGTCTGCCTCTTCCTCAATGACTCTCGCACAAAGCTTACCCATGTGGGTAGATCCGCATTCATCATTTATGTTAAAACCATTTGGTTCGACAGCTAGAGAAATAACATCAGCACCTAACTCTTTAAAAACTTTAGGCGCTGCGTTATAGACGGCTCCATTGGCACAATCGATAACAATTTTTAATCCCGCTAAGCTGAATTTAGATGGCAAAGATCCTTTGCAAAATTCAACGTAACGACCTGTAGCATCACTAATCCTTCTGGCCTTTCCTAGGTTAAATGAATCATTAGTAATTAAGGGCTTATCAATTAGAGATTCGATCTCTAATTCAGTCGCATCCTCTAGCTTGTAACCATTGGATGAGAAAAATTTAATGCCGTTATCTCCAACAGGGTTATGAGATGCACTAATAACGATGCCTGCCGAGGCCCTGAATGCACGAGTCAAATAGGCGATGGCAGGCGTCGGCATAGGACCAAGCATATCAACGTTAACACCAGCAGCAATTAATCCAGCCTCCAGCGCCGACTCGAACATGTAACCCGAAACACGAGTATCTTTTCCGATTAAAACACGCCTCTTAACTTTAGTGTTTTTAGTTAAAACTTTACCCGCCGCATACCCAAGCTTCAGCATAAAGTCTGCAGTAATAGGATGCTCTCCCACCGTGCCGCGAATTCCATCAGTTCCAAAATATTTTCTTTTCATTGCTTAATATTCATCCTTAAAAATGTGTCGATTGCCACATATCAATTGCTTGCCGCGTTTCCAGCACATCGTGTACTCTCAGAATCTTCGCTCCCCTCTGAGCTGCCATCAGAGCCAAGGCGACACTTCCTATGACGCGATTCTCAGTATTTTCCAAACCAAGAATCTGTCCAATCATGGATTTTCTTGAAACTCCAACAAGAATTGGATGCCCTGTGTCAGTGAATTTTTCTATGGCATTGAACAAGGTAAGATTATGAGCCAAGGTCTTGCCAAAGCCAAATCCAGGGTCGAGAATAATTTTTGAGGATTCGATACCAGCTTCTAGGCAGCGTTGCTTTCTCAGCATCAAAAATTCAAAAACTTCGTTTACCACATCAAAATAAGTGGGAGCACTCTGCATAATTTTTGGCTGATTCTGCATATGCATTAAGCAAACCGGTAATTGCGAATCGACAGCAGCTTTAAGTGCCCCATCACGACTAAGAGCGCGAACATCATTAATCAAACTCGCACCACGGTCAGCAGCCTCCTTAATTACTGTCGAAGTGCTAGTATCTATGGAAACAATGGTATCAAAGCGAGCAATGACGGCATCCAGAACTGGTATTACGCGATCTAATTCTTGCTGATTAGTAACTTCGGCGGCACCTGGACGAGTGGACTCTCCACCAATATCAATAATATCAGCTCCCTCTAACAACATATTTTCTACTGTTCGCAGAGTTTTGCTTATATCTACTTGAGAGTTTGTGTACAGCCTTCCACCGTCAGAAAATGAATCGGGCGTGACGTTCACAATTCCCATGATCGCTGGCTTGGAAAGATCGAGAGTTTTTTGTCCACAGCTTAACGAAAACACAGTCAAATTAACTCTCTCTTAAACCAAAAAACCCTGAGGCCGCGAGGATACTCAGGGTTTGTAACACAGATATAATGTCTAGACACCTTCTACTGGATCACCTAAGGGTGTGCCATCAGCACCAGATGTATCTTTTGAGGACTTGCCACCGTCAGAGGGGCTGTCATAATCATTTGAATCCCAATCTTTCGGGGGCCTAACTTTCTTCCTACTCATCAGATCATCAACCTGATCCGCATCGATAGTTTCATATTCCATTAACGCATCTTTCATCGATTCTAAAATATCTCGGTTGGCTTGCAGCAACTCCATAGCTCTGGCATAAGCTTCGTTAAGGATCAATTTTACCTCTTGATCAATCTCCCTTGAAGTATCTTCCGAATAATGAGTGTTCCCTCCCCCTGGTGCTTGGGAATCATCTTCGCCATAAAGGATTGGCCCCATTTTTTCGTTTAATCCCCACTTGGTTACCATGTTACGAGCCATCTGAGTAGCTCGCTCAATGTCGTTGGAAGCGCCTGTTGTTACACCATCAAAACCACCAATAAGCTCCTCTGCTATACGCCCTCCAAAGAGACTGCAAAGCTGGCTAAAGAGCTGCGTCCTGTTCATGCTGTACCGATCTTCCTCTGGGAGATATTGCGTTACACCTAGCGCCCTTCCCCGAGGAATTATAGTAACTTTGTGAACGGGATCATGTTCAGGCACTAACCTTCCTATAATTGCGTGCCCGGCCTCATGGTATGCCGTATTGGTTTTTTCTTTGTCTGACATAACCATCGAGCGTCTCTCCGCGCCCATCATAATTTTGTCTCGAGCCTTTTCGAACTCCTCCATCGTGACAACCCTACGATTTGCTCTAGCAGAAAACAGTGCGGCCTCATTGACTAAATTAGCTAAGTCTGCACCGGAAAACCCTGGCGTACCCCTCGCTAGTATGCCAAGGTTAATCGCATCGTCTAATGGAACTTTTCGGGAGTGAACTTTCAAAATTTGTTCGCGCCCGCGTATGTCTGGTAGGCTGACGTAAACCTGCCTATCAAATCTGCCTGGCCTTAGGAGGGCTTTATCAAGGACGTCTGGACGATTCGTTGCAGCGATCACGATTACACCTTCATTACCTTCAAAGCCGTCCATCTCAACCAGAAGCTGATTTAAGGTTTGCTCTCGCTCATCATTCCCTCCGCCATAACCACCTCCTCTGTGACGTCCAACTGCATCAATCTCATCAATAAAGATAATACAAGGGGCTTGTTTCTTTGCCTGCTCAAACATATCTCTGACTCGGGATGCTCCCACACCGACGAACATCTCAACAAAATCGGAACCAGATATTGAGAAAAACGGCACCTTAGCCTCACCCGCTATAGCTTTCGCTAGAAGAGTTTTGCCTGTTCCTGGGGGCCCAACCATCAAAACTCCTTTTGGAATTCGACCTCCTAATCTTTGAAACTTGCTTGGATCGCTCAAGAATTCCACAAGTTCTGCCACGTCTTCCTTAGCCTCATCTACCCCTGCTACATCTGCAAACGTCGTATTGATCTGATCACCTGATAGTAACTTAGCTTTGCTCTTACCAAAGCTCATCGGTCCACCTTTGCCGCCACCACCCTGCATTTGACGCATAAAAAACACAAAAATCGCCAAAATGAGGAGAATAGGGAATGCTGCGACAAGCAGTTGTGAGAAAAGGCTTGGCTCCTCTCGCTCTTTACCAATAATTTTGACATTGTGATTCATCAAATCATCAATCAGCTTAGGATCTTGAACATTTGGGCGCACTGACTTGAACGTCGACCCGTCATTACGTTCACCAAAAATTAAGAGGTCAGCGATAGTGACTTCATTGACTCTATCGTTTTGTACCTCATTCAAAAAAGTGGAGTAGTCGATCGTATTTTGCTCGGGCTCTGGTGAGAAACTATTAAATACAGACATCAGCACGGCCGCCAGAATAACCCATACTATGAGATTTTTTGCCAGATCGTTCACTTACTCATCCTCTTTAGTTAGCTTTGGGCCCGAGGCCACAATGTACACTTCCTTTGACTTAGGCCTAGAAGCCCTCGGTTTTACAATCGAAACCTTATTAAACAGCTTTCTTACTTCAAGCACAAACCGATCAAATCCCTGGCCGTGAAACAGCTTCGATATGAAGACACCTTTGGCGTCTAAGGATTTTAAGGCTAGATCAAGGGACATCTCAGCCAAATGCATCATCGCCGGTTGATCAATTTCTTGACTACCACTTAAATTGGGGGCCATATCCGAAATTACAAGGTCAACCGAATTATTTTTGACTAGCTGCTGTAATCGTCCCCATGTTGGATCTTCTGTAAAATCTCCTTGGATAAATTCTACGCCACTCACGGGATCCATGGGTAAAATGTCCAAAGCAACAACGCTTCCAGAGGGTCCCACCAGACTGGAGGCTACCTGGGACCAGCCGCCAGGAGCACTTCCTAAGTCTACGACCGTCATTCCTGATCGGATTAATCGATCCTTCTCTACTATTTCTAGCAATTTATAACTGGCTCGTGATCTAAAGCCATCGACTTGAGATTGCTTTACATAAGGATCTTTAACATGTCTCTGGATCCAACTGCGATTTTTAGATTTCGTCATGGGTTACTTTTCGTTAGACTAAGTGTTCTCGAGTAAGGCTATTATTATGACATCTACCACAGATAAAAAACATTTGAGACGATTAGGGCACAAACTCAAACCAGTCGTGATCATTGCCTCTAAGGGGTTAACAAATGCAGTTAATGCGGAAATAGATCGGGCCCTCAGCGACCACGAACTAATCAAGGTTAAGTTCTCAGCCGGAGATCGCGCAGCAAAAAAAATACTGGGTGAGCAAATTTGTAGGTCTCAAAATGCGGAGTCAATTCAGGCTGTGGGGAATATTTTGCTGATTTTCCGTCGAGCTAACAAACCGAATCCCAGATTGTCGAATTTACTTCGGCAATAAGATGATGTAAAAAATAATCGGTGAAAGGAAATTTTGTGAAAATTCTTAAAACATTTTTTGTATTTGTGTTCCAGCCGGCAGTACTAGGTTTATTTGTCGCGATAATACTACTTTGGCTCGTCCCAGAGATTCGCACAGCAAAAAATTCTTTATCAACCGAAATAGTTTCTCTTGATCAAAGCAATTTCGATCAGGTCTGGGGGCAACCAGCTTCATACTCATCTGCTGTTGCTAGAGCTGCTCCATCAGTGGTTAATATTTATACTAAAAAAATAGAACGCTCAAATTATGATACATCAGTCAGAGACTCGCTGGGTTCGGGCGTAATAATGTCAGCGGATGGTTTAGTAATGACCAATTTTCATGTTATCTCAAATGCCGTCGAGATATTGGTGTTACTTAATGACGGAAGAGAAGTGATGGCAAAACGTATCGGAGTAGATATTGAAATGGATTTGGCTCTTTTGAAAATTAATATTGGAGATCTCAAGCCGATTTCACTAGGTAATCCTACGGAAGCTAATATTGGTGATGTCGTGCTTGCAATAGGCAATCCTCAAGGAATAGGTCAGTCGGTGACTCAGGGAATAATAAGCGCCAAACGCCGGAGTGGTCTCGGTACAAGCGACCTAGAGAACTTCCTTCAAACGGATGCCGATATTAGCGATGGTAGCTCTGGTGGAGCTTTAGTGGACGCTTATGGCAGATTGTTAGGGATAAATACAGCTACACTGCATAGCAAAGGTGCTCCTGGTATTAGTTTTGCAATTCCTGCAGATATCGCTCAAGAAGTTCTACAAGACTTGGTGACTCATGGCCGTGTAGTTCGAGGATGGTTGGGTATTGAGGCTAATTTACGCCCACTTCCTCTAGAATTTAGCCAAAAATTTAATTTCAATAGAGCCTTTGAAGTTACAGACACTGCGACCGCAGGCCCTGCCGCCAAGTCCGGTCTAAGGAATGGCGATTATATAATAACGATAGATGGATTACCTATTACCGATCCACCCACGAGCGTCAAACAAATTACTGATGTTTCACCAGGCCAACCCGTCAAGCTCAAAGTGATCAGAAGAAATAAAGTGATCGAATTCATTGTCATCGCAGGTGATAGAGGCTTGGATAAATAAGATCTAGCTGCGTAAAATAGTTGCTAACGCTGTAACCAGTTGATCATTTTGTTCAGTGGTGCCGACTGTAATTCGAAGAAAATTATCCAGCCGCTGTTTGTTGAAATGCCTAACAAGAATTCCATTATTTTTTAACTGGCCATAAATTTTGAGCGCGGATGCCCTAAAATGTCTGACAAGTACAAAATTACCAGCGGAAGGAACCACCGAAAAGCCCAGCTCTTCGAGGTCAATAGTTAACTTTGCTCGGTTATGGATGACTCTCTGGCATGTATCTTTAAAATGATCACTGTCCTCAATTGCAGAAATACCCGCAGCGATTTGAAGATGCCCTAAAGGATAGGAGTTAAAGCTATTTTTGACCCTCTCTAACCCCTCTATCAAGTCCGCTGAGCCTAGCGCAAAACCAATTCGCATACCTGCCATCGATCGAGACTTAGACATAGTTTGCGTAACTATTAAATTAGGATTATCAGTCAGTAAGCCAATTGAGGATTGCCCACCAAAATCAATATAAGCTTCATCAATAACTACAACTGAGTGTCGATTAGCTTTTAATAGATATTCTATTTCGCCAATCGCCAACAATCTGCCTGTGGGCGCATTGGGATTTGGAAAAATAATACCGCCATTTGGTACCTCATAATCGGTTAAATCAATAGACAGATCGTCTTTGAGTGGGATCTCTTCAAAGTCTATATCGTAAAGCTGGCAAAAAACTGGGTAAAAACTGTAAGTAATATCTGGGAAGAGAAGAGGTAGCGCCTTTTTTAAAAGTCCATTAAACACATGAGCCAAAATCTCATCTGACCCGTTACCCAAAAAGATTTGTGAGTCTTTTAAGCCATAATAATCGGCGATGGCTTGCTTTAGCAAATCAGCATTAGGTGGCGGGTATAGTCTTAACTGATTTCCCAATTGACCTTCAATAGCGGATAGTACTTTGGGTGATGGCCCAAATGGGTTTTCGTTAGTATTCAACTTAAGAACTCCATCCATCCATGGCTGTTCACCTGGCTCATAGGGTCTTAGTTGCTTAACAAGATCACTCCAATATTTTTCCATTTATTTTATTATCCGATACTCTGCGGACCGAGCATGCGCAGTCAGAGATTCTTGTCGACCTATTACTGATGCAATTTTTCCCAAGGCACTGGCACTTTGCTCAGAGCACTGAATCAACGAACTACGTTTTTGAAAATCATAAACTCCTAGGGGTGACGAAAATCTTGCAGTGGCAGATGTTGGCAACACATGGTTCGGGCCTGCACAGTAATCTCCGATAGCCTCGGCAGTGTGGCGACCCATAAATATAGCTCCAGCGTTCTTGATGCTAGGTAGTAATAAGTCGGGGTTTTCTACAGATAATTCAAGATGCTCAGGTGCTAACTGATTTGATAGTTCAACTGCTGACAGCATATCGGGTACCTTGATAAGAGCACCCTTCCTAGCCAATGATTTCCTTATAATCTCCTCTCTTTCCATTTCAGGTAACAGCCTGCTCATACTTTGATGCACAACATCAATAAAATCATGATCCCAACTAATAAGAATAGACTGAGCATCCTCATCGTGCTCAGCTTGAGAAAAAAGATCCATGGCAATCCAGTCAGGGTCAGTCATTCCATCGCAAATAACTAAAATTTCACTTGGCCCCGCAATCATATCTAGACCGACCAAACCAAAAACCTGCCGCTTTGCTGTTGCAACATAAATATTTCCAGGTCCAACTATTTTGTCGACCTTTTTAATTGCATCAGTTCCATAAGCAAGCGCGGCAATGGCCTGAGCACCGCCAACTGTAAAAACTTTATCAACATCGGCGATTGCCGCTGCAGCCAAAACTATGGGACTTAGAAAACCATCTGGCGCAGGCACTACCATAATGACTTCACGGACACCCGCTACTCTTGCTGGAATGGCATTCATTAATACCGAGGAGGGGTAGCAGGCTTTTCCTCCAGGAACATATATTCCAACCCTATCTAGAGGAGTTATTTTCTGTCCTAGCATGGTTCCATCAATATCAGTGAATCGCCAGGACTCTTGTTTTTGATGAATATGATAATCGCGAATCCTTTTCGCCGCTGACTCTAGCGCGTTGCGAACAGCAGGATCAATGGTACTTAAAGCCTCAGTTAACCGAGACTTGCAGATATTTAGCTCATCAATATTTTCACAAGCACGGCGATCAAAGCGGTTAGTGTAGTCTACAAGTACTCCATCCCCTCCCTCACGCACCCCTGTCATAATCTCGGCTACTTTTCTCTCCACATCAGGGTTAGAAGTTGATGTCCATTTAGACAAAGCCTCTAAATTATCCGAAAAATCATCTTCTCCAGAATCAATTACTGAAATATCACAAAGTTTAATGCTGTCAACATCACTCATACTGACACTACCTGACTGAGCGAATCAACAATGGCCTGAACATCAGAATATTTAGTTTTCATTGTTGCTTTGTTGACTATAAGTCTTGCACTTATATCGGCAATTTTGTGTCTGGATTGCAGTCCATTAGCCTTTAATGTATTGCCTGTATCGACAATATCCACTATCTCATCTGCAAGGTCTAAAATCGGGGCTAACTCCATAGCTCCATAAAGCTTGATTAAATCAGCTTGAGTACCTTTTTGGGCATAGAATTGACGCGCAATATTCACATACTTCGTAGCCACTCGAAGGCGTCCTTGGGAAGAACTCAGCCCCACTGGAACAGCGGTCATTAATCTACACCTAGCTATTCCAAGATCAAGGGGTTCATAATAGCCGCCACCTTGATGTTCCAACAACAAATCTTTTCCAGTGACTCCAATATCAGCTGCACCATACTGCACATATGTGGGCACATCTGACCCGCGCAATAAAAGTAAACGCACATTCTTTTCATTAGTTGAAAAAACTAATTTTCGACTAGAGAATATGTCTTCAGCAGGCACTATGCCCGCTAACTCCAAAAGCGGCAGCGTCTCCTTAAGAATACGCCCTTTTGTTAATGCCAAAGTAATTTGCGCCATCGTTATTAACTACACTCACTATTAAGATTTAAGAGGTCACCATTCAGTCAGATATTCGCCTTATCTGGGCACCCAACTGTCTAAGTTTTTCTTCAATACACTCATAACCACGATCAATATGATAAATCCGATCAATCACAGTCTTCCCATTAGCCGCCATACCAGCAATAACAAGTGCAGCGGACGCTCTAAGGTCTGAGGCCATAACTTGCGCTGATTTTAAAGTCTCTACGCCGGTGACAATAGCCGAATTACCTTCAATAAGGATCTTCGCTCCCATACGATTCAATTCTTGGACTTGCATTAATCGATTTTCAAAAATTGTCTCAGTAATAACACCTGAACCCTCTGCCACTGAATTTACTACGGTTAATTGAGCCTGCATATCGGTAGGAAAACCAGGGTAGGGGGCAGTCTTTAAACTAACAGCTTTAGGCCTTTTACCTTCCATATCCAGTTCAATCCAGTCATCACCAAGACTAATTCTAGCGCCTGCATCTTGCAGTTTTCTTAAAACAGTCTCCAAAAGTAGAGGATCAGTTTTTTTAACTTTGATCTTTCCTCTAGTGGCCGCAGCTGCCGCCAAAAAGGTTCCAGTCTCAATCCTGTCCGGCATTACATTATATGCACCTCCAAGGAGCGCAGTTACGCCATGGATAACAACAGTGCTCGTTCCTGCGCCTGAAATATCAGCACCCCAACTTTTCAAACAATTTGCTAAATCTACAATTTCAGGTTCTCTGGCAGCATTTTCGATAATGGTTGTGCCTTCAGCTAACGTAGCCGCCATCATTAAATTTTCGGTCGCGCCAACCGAGACTAACTCCAAAAGAATTCTAGCTCCTCTTAATCGACCCTTACAACATGCTTTGATATAGCCACCATCAATATCAATTTTTGCACCCATTGCCTCTAAACCTCGGAGATGCAAATCGACTGGACGACTTCCAATCGCACAACCACCCGGAAAAGAGACACTCGCCTCACCATAACGGGAGAGCAATGGCCCCAAAACCAAAATAGAGGCTCGCATCGTTTTAACTAAATCATATGGTGCCGTCACGCTTTTGACCGTCGAGCTATTAATTTCTACCCCCATATTTTCATTAATACTCAAGTCCACACCTAGCGTACCCAATAACTCGATAGTTGTAGTAACATCCTGCAAATGAGGGACATTGTTAATAGTAGCAAGGTTTTCGCATAGCAATGACGCAGCTAAAATAGGCAAGGCTGCATTTTTGGATCCAGATATCCAAACCTCCCCTAGAAGCGCTTCGCCACCTATAATCTCGAGTTTATCCATCAGATAGTCTCAGTAATAATCATCAAAAACTTAAATTCAGAAGGGAATTTCTAAATTAATAAAGATATTAGCCTTGGAGCCGCCATTCTTCCTCAGAAAATAGATTCATATTAATGGCATGAATAACTCCCGAGGAAATAAATTCCTCCAGCACTGCATATATCATCTGTTGTCGCTGAATAGCCCTTTTGCCATAAAACAGGCCGCTCACGACTAGGATATTATAATGACTGCCTTTAATCTCTACCTGACTGTAGCACCCAGGCAATTCTTTCTCTAGAAGGACTTTTAACTCTTCAGACACCATAGGAATATTTCCTTTAACTCAACTATCAACAACGTCTCTATCCCCCAGACAACCAATTATCTATAACAAGGTCGATGTTTCCTGATGATTTCCGTGAGGCATTTGCAAACTGGCTGGCAAAAGTCTTGCTTAAATTAATTCCATTTAGGGTGACGTTTACGATATTCCACTCACCAGTAGATTTCTTTCGATACATAAGATAGTGCAATGGATAGACTGCCGCTTCCCCACGAATTTCCTGCTTCACCAAAAGTCGCCGCTCACCTTCCAATAATTGTTGCCGGTTCACTATTAAAATTTGCTCATCTCCATAACTCATTAGCCCACGGCCATAAGTCTCTACAAGACCTCTTCTAAAGGCCGCTACAAATCGTGTTCTTTGGTTAAAATCCGCCGCTCTTGCATATCTCCCCATAACTTTCTTAGCGACAAAACTAAAATCTACAAAACCGGTCATAAGATTGTTTAAATCAGAAAAATACTCCATTTCACTGTCAGGATATTTATCTTTATGGCGATCAATAATAACCAACAGTTCTCTTGTCATTTCATCAATATTATCGAAGGGATTTTGGTTAGCTCCAGACTCGTAATTTATATCTTGAGCAACTGCACTCATTGAAAGAATTAAACATAGAACTGCCCAAATTACTCGGGAGTTAAGAAATGTTAAAACTCTTTTCATGCTTGCATCCTTCCAGTTATTAATTAACCTTCATATCTCGGCCACTTTTTAGTTGACCTAAAGTTTATCGCTAATGACTACTGACTTTTAAAGCGCTCCACTATACCATTCATCAATAGTTGAATAAACATAATGACTTCCTTAACTGGAGACGCGATGTCTGAGCTTTATATCCCAATGGTTGCCCTGATCGCCGGCTTGATTGGCCTGGTTTGGGGTGCTGACAAGTTCGTTAATGGAAGCGTTGGAGTGGCTAAGAATTTTGGAATTTCATCGTTAGTGATAGGCCTTACAGTAGTCTCGATAGGTACCTCAGCTCCCGAAATCATAGTCTCCATAAACGCTGCTTTAAAAGATTCAGGGGGTTTGGCGGTCGGAAATGCAATCGGTTCCAACCTCGCTAATATTGGCTTGGTTCTTGGTGTTACAGCTCTGGTAGCTCCAATTCCAGTTAAGCAATACTTACTTCGAGAAGAGAGCCCTATTCTCTTAGTTGTTACTGCTCTTGCAGGATTATGCCTTTACGATAGCCAACTTGACCGCTTTGAAAGTGTGATGCTCGGCATCCTAGTGATACCTATTTTGATTTTTATGGTGAAATTTAAAAAGAATCATCAAACTTCAAAAAAACCTTCAACGACAGATGAAATAGAGATCACTAACATCAAATTGGCTGTCTTCTGGTTAACAGTCGGGTTGTTGGGGCTTTTAGTGAGTGCTGAGATCACGGTATGGGGTGCTAAATCTATAGCCTCATACTTCAATGTAAGTGATTTGATAATAGGGCTTACAGTTATTGCCATTGGAACAAGCCTACCTGAGCTAGCTGCCTCAGTGATGAGTGCTCTTAGAGGTCATCACGATATCGCACTAGGTAACATTTTCGGTTCAAATCTATTTAATATTCTACTCGTTATGACAACTGCAGGAGCGATTTCACCTATGACTCTTCCAAACAGTGTGTTTGCCAGGGACTACGCAGCTCTGGCAGGAATGACAATTTTAATGGTGGGGATTGTTTTCATCTCGCTAGCTAAAGCTGAGCGACAGAATAAGAGTCCGAATATTTCACGAATGTTTGGAGTCGTTCTGTTGCTCGCTTACTGTGGTTACTACATTATTTTATGGCCGTCGATGGCGATGGCCTAAGGCTTATGTAATACTACTAAGTAATTTAATCTACTCCAAAAAACTATATTAACTTCAATAGGTTGGAAGATGACAGACTTTATCCAGTCAGGGCTTCGAACAATAGAAATGGAAACAAATGCAGTAGGCCAATTGTCTTCACGCATCAGTGATTCGTTTGTCTCTGCATGTGAGATTATTCTTAGATGTACTGGACGAGTTATTGTCACTGGAATGGGGAAATCTGGACATATTGGCAGCAAAATCGCTGCAACCCTTGCAAGCACCGGCACTCCAGCTTTTTTTGTTCATCCTGGCGAAGCTAACCACGGTGATCTTGGCATGATTACCAAGAACGATGTAGTTCTCGCTATATCTAATTCTGGTACAACAACTGAAATCGTCACCCTATTGCCACTCATCATTAGATTGGGTATACCTCTCATAAGTATGACTGGAAATAGTAGGTCTCAGATCGCGCAAGCGTCTGTGTCTAATCTTGATGTCTCGGTATCATCGGAGGCGTGTCCATTAAATCTTGCGCCAACAACCAGCACCACAGTAACACTTGTAATGGGGGATGCTCTCTCCATAGCTCTTTTAGAGGCTCGAGGCTTTACGGCACAGGACTTTGCATTTTCACATCCAGGTGGAGCTTTGGGAAGAAAATTACTCATTAAAGTTCAAGATATTATGCATAAATCTGAGCAAGTCCCGAGCGTGTCTATCGATGGATCATTACAAGAAGCTTTATTAGAAATGACTGCAAAAGGGCTTGGTATGACGACTGTGATTTCAAATGAAAATAAGCTTGTAGGTATATTTACAGATGGTGACCTGCGTCGATTGGTTGATCTCAATGTCGATATTAACGTCGCTAACATTTCAGAGGTTATGTCAAGCAAGCCGAAAACTATATCTCCAGATGTTTTAGCCGCAGAAGCTCTTGCTAAAATGGAAACCTCATGCATAACAACGCTTGTTGTTGAGGATAATGATAAAAATGTTTGTGGGGTTATTCACCTACATGACCTTCTAAGGGCGGGAGTTGTCTAATGACTAAAATTCCAACAGCTATTTTAGAGGCTGCAAGTAAAATTAAACTCGTTATTTTAGACGTCGACGGCGTAATGACTGACGGAACACTGCATTATGGTAACAATGGAGAAGAGCTAAAGGGCTTCAATATTCAAGATGGACTTGGTATCAAACTACTTCAAAAACATGGAATTCAAGTTGGAATAATTACTGGTCGAGTATCTGAATTACTGCAAAGAAGGGCTACTGAGTTGTCAATAAATCTTCTTATTCAGGGCCGCGACGACAAACTAATAGCGCTAGATGAACTTCTTAAATCCAGGCAGGAATCCCTCGAGGAAGTTGCTTTCATGGGGGATGATTTGCCAGATTTGTCTGCAATTTCTAAAGTCGGTCTAGGCATTGCTGTAGCAAACGCTTGCTCAACAGTGGCTGAGGTAGCTAAGTGGCAAACTCTCAAAGCAGGTGGCAACGGCGCAGTGCGTGAGTTGGCTGAGATGCTCTTAACCGCACAAGGAAAATGGGCTCGCGCAGTGAGCTCCTACCAATGATTCGTCAATCCTTTGTCATTATAATAATGCTAGCAATTGTAAGCTGGTTCTTGATTGTCTGGGATTCGTCTCCGCAATCATTTCTACCGGTGGATAAAACCAAAACTACTGCATCCGACAGTATTGAAAGTTACATGACGGGTGTCACTAGTAGACGGTTCTCTGAGAGTGGTGGAGAGCTATTTCTTCTCAGTTCGACCAGAATGGAAGTATTTTCTGGAAGCTCAGCACTAAAGCTATCTGAGCCAAAATTCCTATCGATCATTGATGCCAGCAATGAAGAAAACAAAAGAGCATCCTTCGCTGCAAATTGGGGTTTTTTGTCTGATGATGGCACGTTCTTTACCCTAAATGGAGACGTGCATGCTGTTATTACTGGGAGTAAAAATCAAAGCAAAATACGGTCTGAACTACTCAATTATGACTCAAAAAATATGTTAATTTCCACAAGTAGACCATTTACCCTATCAATGTCGAATTCCTCCATTTCAGGGGACAGCTTAACAGCAGACCTTATTAATGAGGTGTTTACTGTCTCTGAGAGACTAAAAGCAAACTATGATGCTATTTAGAGCTTTTATTATCCTTTTGGTCTTCTATGCGACTTTATCGTTGGCCACTCCAGAAGATAGGAAAAAGTCAATATCAGTGGATGCAGATTATGCAGCGCGGAACGAAATCACTGGAGAAACTGAATATCGTGGGAACGTTATCATACGTCAGGGGAGTATTCTCATCGATGCAGCCAATGTTATTATTTATTATCAGAATGAAACCGTGAGTCGTATCGTGTGCCGAGGTTCCCCCGCAACATATCAACAGCAGTCGTCAAATGGTGACGGACTTGTCATTGCGAGAGCGGAGAAAATTGAGTATCACCTTTCTGAGGAAACAATTAGCTTGAAAAGTGATGCATCTTTGATGAGAAATGGCACTTATATCAAAGGAGACTCAATTGTGTACGATCTAGCTCAGGGAACGTGGAGGGCAAAAGGAGACACTGAAGGAGAACAGAAACGTATCCAATTAGTGATCCCTCCTTTAACCCATAATACTGTCAATAAATCCAAAAAAATCCTAGAACAAGATAAATCAAAGAGTGTTGAGAAAATTTTATGATCTCATTACTCTCAGCTCACAATTTAGCGAAATCCTATTCTAGAAGATCAGCAGTTAAAGACGTCTCACTCTCAGTGAAGCGGGGAGAGATTGTTGGACTACTAGGACCTAATGGAGCAGGCAAGACCACCTGTTTCTATATGATTATCGGCCTAATATCAGCAGATGATGGTGTTATTCTCATTAATGATAAAGATGTTACCGCACTACCAATGCATGGTCGGGCACAGCAAGGGTTGGGCTATCTTCCACAAGAGCCCTCAATTTTTAGAGCATTAAGTGTACAAGATAATATATTAGCGATATTAGAGACAAGGAAAGAACTGGATCGCAGAGACAGGCAGGAGGCATTGGAGAAATTATTAGATGAATTTCAAATCTCTCATTTAGCAAAGAACAAGGGGATGAGTCTTTCCGGAGGAGAGAGAAGAAGAGTGGAGATCGCCCGAACTCTAGCTGCTAATCCTCAATTTATTTTATTAGATGAACCTTTTGCTGGCGTAGATCCTATTTCTGTTAATGATATAAAAAATATCATCAGACAACTAAGGGACAAAGGAATTGGTATCCTCATAACAGATCACAACGTAAGAGAAACCCTTGATATATGCGAGCGTGCATACATTGTAGGTGAAGGTCGTGTAATCGCGGAAGGCATACCAAGCTATATTCTTCAAAATGACCAAGTGAAAAAAACTTACCTTGGAGACCACTTTTCACTTTAAAACAGCTTTTCTGTTAATTCTTTTATTGCCTAATGCAGCTTTTCGGCACTAAAATTGCATCTTAGAGCATATTACAGATAGCGTGGTGCATGCGTCCAAGTCTTCAGTTAAAAATTGGCCAACAACTCACAATGACGCCTCAGTTACAGCAGGCGATCAAGTTGCTTCAATTATCAACCTTAGAGCTCAGTCAAGAAATAACTGAACAACTTTACAGCAATCCTCTTTTGGAAATAGATGAGGACTTAGCTAATTCATCTGTGAATAATCAAGATTCCAATAGTGCTTCAGAAACAGAGGGTATTATCAGCGTAAATCTTTCTGACGATGAGAGTAGCGCTCAAACGATTGCTGCCGATGCTACAGATACCTCAGTTACTGAAACTGAGCTCGATCAAGATTGGACAGCCACCTCAACAACAGACATTCCAGTAGATGCAAATTGGGACAGCAATTTAAGCGGACCAGCGTCTTCTAGCTCAGGGACTGGAGAATTTGATTGGGAACAAGTCTATCAAGTTACCCAGTCACTTCAAGATCACTTGCTATGGCAACTTAACTTAACTCCATTTTCTGAGCGGGATCGTCTTCTTGCTGAAATCTTTATTGATTCGATTGATGCATCTGGTTTCATTCCTGAGGATATTGAGAATACATTCTCTCATCATAGCAATGCCGAAGCTGATGATCCCATCGAGAACGATGAATTAATAGCAGTGCTTCATAGGCTTCAGCAGTTCGATCCACCAGGAGTTTTTGCTAGAAGCATACAAGAGTGTCTGCTAATACAACTTTTTCAAATAAAATCAGATAACCAATATATTGAGCAAGCAATTAATCTAGTAGCCAACTTTATCAATGATATCGGCTCTATTGACTTGTTGGCATTATGTAAAAAAACTCAATATGACCCAGAGGAATTGCAAGGTGCTCTAAAAATTATCAAAAGTCTTAATCCTCGTCCGGGTGATTACCTAGACATGACTCAACCAGACTATATTGCCCCGGATGTTTACGTCGAAAAGGTATCTGGTCGTTGGGAGGTAAGGTTAAATAGTAATAATGCTCCAAAACTCAAAATTAATGAAGTCTATTCAAATTTAATAAAACGCTCTGACAACAGTGATCAAAATCAATATTTAAAAGATAATCTTACAGAAGCTAAATGGTTCTTGAGAAGTCTGGAAAGTCGCAATGAAACTCTTATGAGAGTTGCAGTAACAATTATCGAGTTGCAACAAGATTTTTTAGAGCTTGGTCCTATTGGGATGAAACCAATGATTTTATCTGATGTAGCGGCAAGGTTAGATTTGCATGAATCGACCATATCAAGAGTGACAACGGCCAAGTATCTTTCTACACCGATAGGAATTTTTGAACTGAAGTATTTTTTTTCAAGCCATGTTGGAACCTCGACAGCTGGAGAGTATTCATCAACTGCTGTTTGCGCTATCCTAAAGGATCTTATAGCTGGCGAACAGCGGTCAAAGCCACTGAGTGATAACAAATTAATGGCACTGCTTGAAGATCAAGGAATCCCTATAGCGAGGCGCACGGTAGCAAAATATCGCGAAAGCCTTGGAATTCCATCTTCTAGTCAAAGAAAGAGGTTTGAGAATATTTTATAAAAGGAAACTGATATGCAAATAACAATAAGTGGTCATCACGTAGATATTACCCAAGCAATAAGAAATTATGTAACTACTAAGCTATCAAAGCTCGAACGTCACTACGAACAGATTACAAGCACTAGCGTGATTTTAACTGTTGAAAAACTAAGACAAAAAGTTGAAGCGACAGTCCATGTAAGTGGTGGAGAGCTCTTTGCAGTAGCCGAACATCCTGACATGTATACAGCTATAGATGCTCTCTCAGATAAATTGGATCGACAAATTATTAAGTACAAAGAAAAGCAACGAGGTCACTAAGTTATTTAATGAAAATCACTGATGTACTCTCCCCCAGCTTAACCTGTCATTGCTGCACATGGCTAAGTAAAAAAAGAGTTCTAGAAAATCTCTCGACTATGATTAGTCATCATTTAAGTGGCAATTCTGACTATTCTGAAACTTTGTTTCAAAAGTTTCTCTCAAGAGAAAAACTTGGAAGTACAGCAATTGGCAATGGAATTGCAATACCTCACTGTCGCGCACTTGGTGTGAAGCGCATTTATGGCTCCTTGGTAACTCTAAAAAATCCTATTGACTTCGAAGCGTTCGATAATCAACCCGTGGATGTTATTTTTGCTCTCGTGGTACCTGAAGAAAGAAATGATGAGCATCTTGCAACTTTGGCACGAGTAGCAGAAGTATTGCAAAATAAAACCTCTCGGCAATCTCTTCGCGAGTGCCAAAGCGATAAAGATCTATTTGACACTGCAATGCTGTTAGAGCGTGAAAGTTAATGTTTAGATTAGTAATTATCAGTGGTCGCTCTGGCTCAGGTAAAACTTCGGCTCTGAATATTTTAGAGGACGTTGGCTTCACTTGTATTGATAATCTCCCAGCAAAACTCCTACCCAATTTGATTGAAGAAATAAACTCTGAAGTGGCAGAAAAAAATACGCAGATGCGACTGCTAGAAAGTGCTTCAGACGAACTTGATCCATACAAGACGCAACTCGCTGTTGGGATAGATGCAAGAAATGTTATAGGAGATTTAAGTCAACTGAATGAGATCCTTCAACGGCTAAAATCCGATGGCATTAAGGTCACCGTAATTTTCTTGCAAGCTCGGCGCAGTGACTTAATTAGGAGATATAGTGAGACTCGCAGAAAACATCCCCTTAGCAATAAAATTACTGGGCTAGCTGAAGCTATTGATTTAGAGGAAACAATACTAGCTCCCATAGCGAAAATTTCTAATCGAAAAATAGATACGTCAGGATTATCACTCCACGAATTAAGAGATTTAGTCAAAAATACAGTTGCTCCTGAAAGTGAAGAACTAATGTCAATATTGTTTGAGTCTTTTGGCTTTAAATGCGGATTGCCCGATACTTCTGATTTTATTTTTGATGTTAGATGCTTGCCTAATCCTTACTGGAAGCAGAACTTGAGAACTCAGACTGGCAATGATCAAGATGTTATTGAATTTTTGGAGAGTCAGGTGGATGTTGCCTCAATGCTAGCAGATATAATTGGATTTTTGACTCGATGGATACCAAAGTTCCAATCGAATAATCGAAGCTATTTAACGATTTCCATTGGTTGTACAGGGGGTCAACATCGATCAGTGTATATTGCTAATCGACTTCATGAGCATTTCTCTGGGAAGCATCCATCTGTGCAAATTGTGCACAAAGAATTACCTTGAGCGAGAGATTTCGTTGTTTTTATGATTAAATCCAGACTAGTAGTGAATAATAGGCGGGGTCTTCACGCTCGAGCTGCTACTAAATTAGCAAGCATCTCAAACCAATATCAATGTAACATTATTGTTAGAAATGCAGAGTCCATAGTTGATGCAAAAAGTATTATTTCCATAATGCTGCTCGCGGCAAGCGAAGGGACAGAGCTTATCTTTGAATTCGATGGAGCTGACGAGGTAAAGGCTAGCACTGCAGTGACAGAGTTATTTGTCAATTCTTTTGATGAGGATGAATAATCAATATTTGCTGCTAAAAACTCAAAGATAGTGGTAACTAAATGCTTTCCCTTTGGAAATAGCATGTTCAAAGTTAAGATGTCACTTCTTTGATCTAATATCTCTTTGAGAAGGCCGGGCATGACTATAGGCGACAACTTACTGTCTCAGCTAGATAGCGCAATAAATTCTGAAACTTTAGACCAGATAAAGTTTGATCTAAATAATCTGTCCCCACCCGATATTGCCCATCAATTAGAGACTGCCCCACCACGATATCGCCATATCCTTTGGGGACTAATCAATAAGGATATTTCAGGCGCCGTTCTACATGATTTATCAGATGAAATCCAATTTGAATTTCTTACTAAAATGGATGGTGCTGAAGTAGCACTTCTCACCGAAGGTCTAAATGTTGATGATGTTGTAGATATTCTTCAGCATTTACCAGAGCGGGTCATTCCCGAAGTATTGAAGGCAATGTCGGTTCAAGATCGGCAGCGAGTTGAGACAGTTCTTATCTTTGACGAGAACACGGCTGGCGGTCTCATGGACACTGAAGTAATTACAATAAGACCTGATATTAGTGTGGATGTTGTTCTTCGCTATTTAAGACGCTTCAAACAAATACCTGACACGACTGATAATTTGTTCGTTGTGAGTAGAAATGACACATTTATGGGGAATTTACCTATTGGACTATTGCTTACATCTTCTCCTTCGACAATGGTTAGTGATCTCATGAATACTGAGGTGAAAGCAATAAATGTGGATCTTGTTGACTCTGAGGTAGCAACTCGTTTTCAGCGATATGATTTAATTTCTGCGCCAGTAATTGATCATAATAATCGTCTGCTTGGCCGAATTACGATTGACGATGTTGTCGATGTAATAACAGACGATGCCGACCACTCATTACTAGCTATGGCAGGTCTAAGCGACACCGAGGACACATTTTCTTCAATCGGCCGTGCAGCTCCTCGTCGTGCTGCTTGGCTGGGAGTAAATCTCTTTACTGCTATTCTTGCATCATCTGCCATTAGTTTATTTGAAGAGGCTTTAGAACAACTCGTGGTACTGGCGATATTAATGCCAATAGTCGCCAGTATGGGAGGAGTAGCCGGTAGCCAAACACTAACTGTAGTAATAAGAGGAATGGCGCTAGGGCAAGTTGAAAAAAGCAATTTAAATTGGTTAATGAGTAAGGAATTTGCTGTTGGCGCAGTCAATGGGTTAATTTATGCTCTTGTAGTGGGAAGTTTGGTCTCACTCTGGTTTCAGGATGGACGTATAGCGATAATAATGGGTCTTGCCATGGCTATAAATTTAATGGCTGCAGCTCTTGCAGGTACTATTTTACCGGTAGCACTTAAATCTCTTAAAGTAGATCCTGCTCTGGCAGGTTCGGTCATTCTTACGACGATAACTGATATTGTCGGCTTCGTTTCATTTCTTGGGCTAGCAGCGGTGTTCCTGATCTAATGAATGATATCAAGAAAGAATCAGAATTTGATGGGCCAAGCAAATCTCAATTAAAAAGAGAAAGCCATGCTCTGCAGGAACTAGGCAAAGAACTGGTAAAAATGCCAGAGGGAAAGCTACAACAATTTGATCTGCCAGAACCTCTTAAACTCGCTATCTATGAGGCTCGAAAGCTGAAAAATCGCGAAGCTAAGCGACGGCACCTTCAGTATATTGGGAAGCTAATGCGAGTTAGCGATACCAGTGGTATTCAACGAACATTTTCAGAAATGGACCAAAAGTCTTTAATCTATAAGCAACGCTTAAAACGGTTAGAACAATGGCAAGTAAAAATAATTAATCAGGGAACTTCCGCCATCAATGCTTTTTTGGAGACTTATCCAAAAGCGGACCGCCAAAAATTACGTAACTTACAACGACAAATTAATCGAGAAACAGAGTTAAAGAGACCACCAACTGCTAAAAGAAAACTATTTGACTACATCAAAACTCTGCATGAATAGTTAATTATTGATTAAATCTCTTGATGAGCTCTTGTCAGTTGACTTGTTGTCCAGTTGGCCTGCAAAGATTTCATCAACTGATATCTCTAGGTCATCCCATGGCCCATTGATTTGATAGCTAATACTTGATAGCCGATCAACTTGCTCACTAACTAGTTTGCTAGTGAGGTAAACACCCGCTGCGGCGGGCACATTACCAAGAATTGCCACGACCCAAGGTAAGTTAGTTGCTACCGGAAGTGTTGCAACCACCTGAGCATTTGCTGATTCAGCTAATAAGTTAAAATCACCTGCGAGGCTCATTCTACCTGAAGGCATTTCAACCTGAAGAGGCTGAAAAAGACTTGCAACGCCTTTATCAAATTCAACTTTCCCAACCAGATTGTTATAAGCAAGATTTTCGCCTACAACGTCTGAGAAATCTAACTGTAGCCTTCGCAGCCAATTGGCAAAATTAAATAAACTCACTAATTTTAGCGCTGCACTACCACCACCTGGAGATGTATAAAAATTTCCTTGGCTAAGGTTAATCTCAACATTACCCGTGAGATTATCTTTAGTTAATTCCCAAGGTAGGGCCTGCCAAGTGAGGTCAAAATTAATATTTCCATTAGTGCTATCAATAGGCGGGTCAATATCAAAACGATGAAAAAAATCACTCATGTTTTCAATACCTACTGGTCCTCTGATGCTACTGGTGTATCGATCTCCATTGAACCCCCAAAAAAAGCTAGTTTCCTTATTAGTCATTAGTCCAGGTTTTAAACTAAAGATATCTCCTTGGATATTTCTAAAAGCTGCGCCCGATGAACTAGATCTCAATTGGACAGCAATATCTCCCCAAGACTTCCCACTTACGTTAATACTGTCAATGGCAATATCCGCATCTATGAACTCTCGAGGATCTAACCGTCTCCCCTCTATCTGAGAAATTAATAAGTCATCAGATATGCTCAATCTTGTTAGATTTAGTTGGGGGAAATCGTCTGCAAGCTGCGGCATTAGTAGAACTCCATCACCCAGGTGACTAGAGAATTTGATCTCAATACCATCATCGCCAAATATAGTTCTTGATTCAAAATCCTTGAATTCAACATTAGAAAATTTAAAGGATTTAAAATTAAGATCAAGAATAGGAGTCCATGATTTTTCCTCCAGCAAGGCTGGGTCGCTAAATTGTTTGAGCCATGGCGCCCAATCTTTGACGTCCACTTCAGAAAGTGATGCGGCAATTAGCAGCTCATTACCAGAGGGCATAGCAGTAGTTGTATCAAAACTTGCTAACCCTCTTGTAAATCCTTCACTATCAAAACGAAGATCGGTTACAAAGTCATCTCCTACCGTGCTTTCTATCCGCGTCAATTTTGAGTCAAAGTGAAATTTTAAGGCTAGATCTCTTTTCTCATTCTTCTTTTTGTTAAATGGTTTCGGTAGACGAATTTCATTACCTAAAAGGTCACTTTTCAACATTAAAGTTAAAGCACTCTTCTGGTTGAGAGAAATATTTTTATCTAATTTATTTTTCAATGGCTTTAGTATTAACGTCCCTTTTAAAGGAATAATTCCAGAAACGACATCTGCCCATGGGAAATCAACCAAACCTCCTAGACTAGAGGGTTTCACTGAAGTATCCAGTAAAATCTTTTGGATATTATTATCTTGGAAAATTTTTGCCTCGAAAGATTCACCCCACAAACTGCCCTTTATTAATTCCGAGTGCAACCCTTTCTCATTTGTAAAATTTAAAATTCCATTAATGTTATCAATTTTTAGTGGAGTATTGCCGATATTTAAAGAGGCAGCTGAGAGAAGACTCTCAACCTTATATTGCTCCTGCGAACGATCTTTATTTGGGCGACCTAGAGGAATTTCTAGAGATATCATAGTATTAACATGGCCCTTATAATCCCAGTCGACCAGATTACCAATACTGCTTGCAAGGGGAGATTTTGCCAAAAAATCAATCGATTGATTCACTGAAGAAGTAAGATTTCCATTGATCGTCATCAACTTAGATTTGCGATGACCAATTGGGTGCTTGCCAAGTTCGATGTCAGCTTGTTCAATTGCCACGTTGCCGACATCGCCCCTGAAGACTTGCCCTTGAGTCAATCGATCGTCAATCAGCACTACCGCATCAAAATTACGCATAGCAGGCCACAGAGGATGGTAATCCAGATCAGCCCCTTCAGCATCAAATAAAAGTTGTGTTGTTAAAATTCGGTTTTTATGGGAGTCAGCGCCAGATCTTTGGACTAAACCGAACTGTTTGATGTTCCCTTTAAGGTTTGAACTACTGAGCCAATTTAGCACTGAGGGAGATAATTTATATGGCAAATATTTCTCACTATAGGCTAGATCAAGTCCAGAACTTCCAATCAGCAGCAGCACCTCGGGGGGAGTTTTTTTACTGAATTGATCTTGCTCTAGAGAAAATAAGAAACTTGCATTTCCTGCCCCAAATTTAGCATCGATAATCGAACTTTTTATTCGTAGTTTTTTAGCAGAATCGATATGTTGGATATGAATTGTACCCTTTGCCGTTTTTATAGGTAAAAAGTCTTTATAAACACCGGGGAAAAAAAGCTCCAGACCATTATCATCATGTAAGTTAAATAATCCTTTTGAACTTTCTATTTCTAAATAACCATCAACACCCCTCATTCCAGGTATCCCTTTAAAAGGAGCGATATCCAGCTCCTTTATATTAACCGAAGCATAGTGACCTGCATCATTATTGCCGAAATTTAAATCCGACAATGCACCTCGGGGGCTTAACTTATTGAGAGCTTGTAATATTTCATTATTTAATACCTGAGTTTTACTAAGAATTTTATTTAGACGGCTTAGATTGATCTCACTAATTGAAACGTCAAAATCTTCCCACTGATATCCCAATTTTTGTCTAAAAATTAAATCAAAAGGCAAAATTTCGGCTTCTATCCACTCAAGAAATAGATCCTGAAAACGAAAGCCCCAATCTTTTTGGGGCGTATACCAACCACTAATGTCAGATCGAATATTTTTAATATCTGGTAAATCAGCTAACCAATTAGTGGCCACATCTGAGGCTGACATAGTTCCCTTAAAGGTAATATTTGCGCCAGGTTTTATGTCGATCCAAACTTCGCTGTTTACACCTGCATTAAGCTGCTCTAGTTCCCCTAAAATTTTAGGCTGCAAAGAACTAGCCAACTCCGCCAATGGCGTAGAAATATCAAAATCTTGAATATTGATATACCCTTTTGCGCTAAAGTCAGAGATATTGGAGAGATCACCATATCCCTCCAGTAAAAATGATGACGGCCTAGTCTGATCAAATAAATAAATCGACATCTCACTTCGATGAAAATTACCATCATTTTCTATTTTTACTGAGGCGCCTTGAATCTTTGCATTAGCTCCGGAAAAAAATTCAAAATCAATCTCAATTTTTTCCAGCTGAAGTAATCGGCTATGAATAAAAGGCTCTAGAAGATCACTGAGAGAGCTCTCCTCATCACCTTTGAGGGACTTTAACCCCCATCGACCTGAACTATCTTCCACCATGGTAATGAACAGTCGATCTATGACTAATTCTCTCCAAACCGGATTCCAGTGACGTATACTGCGAACGAGGTCGAGTTCGGCTCGCACATTCTCCATTGCAATAGCGGAATTTTGATCGCTATCAATAATTTCTAAAGTTGAAAATTCCATGATTGGTACAGATCTTGGCCACTCGCCACTGATTGGGCCTAGTGATACCTCCATACCACTATTTTCTGAAAGAACAGATTCAATTTTTGACCGAAATTTATCAACTTGGCTGATCGTTTGTTTGCTGATAAAAAAGGCAATCAGTATTCCGAGCATCAGTAAAGCTAAACTCCGAAATAGCCATTGACTCAACCACTTTAGGCTGAGTACTTTTTTATTAGTCATTGTAAATCTCTGTCTTTAAACCCATAAAAGGAATATTAAAGTTTTTCATCAGTTGACTAGTCTCAAAAATTGGTAAGCCAACAACTCCGCTATAACTACCTGAAATATGTTTTATAAAAATAGCCCCCTTACCCTGAATTGCATATCCTCCTGCTTTATCTCTAGGCTCGCCAGTTCTCCAATAGTAATTAATTTCTTGATTAGTAATCTCTCGGAAACTAACGCTTGTCTCACAAACAAGAACACTACTTGATTTCCCATTATTTACAGCCACCGCTGATAATACAACGTGTTTACTTCCAGATAGCGCCTCCAACATTTCTTTAAATTGTTCAAAATCTTGTGGTTTACCGAAAACTTCGCCTCGGCAAACAATTGCTGTATCAGCTCCTAAAATTGGCGGAGACAATTCATGCATTGCTAGAGCAGATGCCTTGTCTAGAGCTAAACGACGTACATATTCCTCGCCACTCTCACCATATCTTAAGCTTTCATCTATCATTGGGCTAACTGCTTGGTATCGGACACCCAATTGATTAAGTATCTCCATTCGTCTCGGAGAGGATGACGCTAAGACAAGGTCAAAATCTGAGGAGCTTAAGTGTGGCATAATTTAATTTACTAGTATGTTTTCTCAAGAATATCATCAAAAATTTAAGGGCGCAGTATTACCACTTTGGTAAAGAATTTATCAAAAATTGGCCAAATCAATCCTGATAACAGTGCTCGTATAGGAATAGACCTATAATCTGTTGGCGTCCCCCAAAGACCAAAAATCGCATTTTCTAAGAGTTCAAAAATAATTACTAGAATAAATACAAAAACACATCTATGTACGATCGTAAAGTACACGAGCCAACGACTTAAGATTAATGGAAGTGACGCGATTACTCCGAAGACTAATACATATAATCCAACTGGCGATCGAAAAACCATATCGGCGAATAGCCCCAAAACCGCGGCAAAGCCAATACCCCAATAATTAGGCCTAAAAATAATCCATCCGATAGTAACTAAGAAGAGAAAATTGGGCCTCCAGAGAAAATAGTACCCGGAAAGAGGTAATAACTGAATTACTGTAGCAAATAAGATAGTCCCAAATAGCAAAGATACTGATTTTACAGAGGTCACTGTATTTGCCTATTAGTATCGCCATCGTTAGATGTGAAAACCAACAGCAGATGTTTACTGCGATCTATTTCAGCAGATGGAGTAATTTTAACCTCTATGAAATTGGCCCCAGAGTCATGCCTTATGCTCTCAACAGTTCCAACTGGATAGCCAGGCGGGAAGCGACCACCTAATCCAGAACTGACTAATTTATCATCTACCTTTATATCAGCGGTTGGTGAGATAAATCTCAGTCTCATGCGATTGTAGTCTGAAGTTCCCTCAGCTATCGAGCGCATTCCATTTCTGAGCACTTGCACGGGAAGCGCATGCGAACTATCTGTTATTAATAGCGCAGTGCTATGTCCACTGAAAACAGCAGTCACCTGCCCCATAAGACCTTGGGCATCAAGGATGGGCTGACCCAAATACACTCCATCAGAGGCTCCTCTGTCAATTATTAAGGTATGGTTTTTCGGGCTTGGAGAGACTCCTATCACCTCTGTGACAAGCACGCTATCCCCTAACAGCTCTGTAGCATTAAGTAATAAACGTAGGCGAAGATTTTCAGCGGCCAGCTCACCCATCCGCTGAAGTTGTGCTCTATGAACTAAATTTTCTTGATTCAGTCGGCTGTTTTCAGTTTCTAGCTCAGATCTTGAGAAAAATGTCGACTGCGCCCAATCGTCAAGTCTACTTGGAATCATAGCCAACCAATGCACTGGCAATAGAGCTCTACCTGAGATATCAACCAGGGGTTTGAACCATGATAAATTAGAATTGAACGCCATGAATCCAAAAGCTATAAAAATAACAATCAGAATTCGTCGAAGAATCGAGGATGGCTTAACTAAAACTTTCCTGATGTTAATGCTCCCGATAACTTAATAAAAATGAAGCTTTAAGTTCAACGAGAGCGCTTTAGAAGCTCAGCTTATTGAGCTTACGGTTATCCATCATGTCCAAGAATTCTCCACCTCCTCGGGCAACACATGTGAGAGGCTCCTCAGCTACGATTACAGGTAGCCCCGTCTCATGAGCTAGTAGTTTATCAAGATCTTTCAACAAAGCACCACCGCCAGTCAATACGATACCGGCTTCCGCAATATCAGATGCTAATTCCGGAGGGGATTGCTCTAGCACTCTCTTTACAGCCTGAACGATACCTACCAATGGCTCTTGAAGAGCTCCCAAAATTTCATCACTGGTTAGGCTAAACCGCTTTGGAATACCCTCCGCCAAATTTCTTCCTCGAACTTCAATCTGACGAACTTCCTTCGCCAAGTATGCGCCGCCAATCTCCATTTTAATGCGCTCTGCAGTAGTATCACCGATAACACTCCCGTATTCTCGACGGACAAAATTGACAATCGCGTCATCAAAACGGTCTCCTCCAATACGCACTGAATCGGCATAAACTACTCCGCTTAAAGACAATATAGCTATTTCGGTTGTCCCACCACCTACATCTACAACCATAGACCCCACTGCCTCTTCTACTGGCAACCCAGCACCAATCGCTGCTGCCATTGGCTCATCTATAAGGTGAACTTCTCGAGCACCAGCATGATATGCCGCTTCCTTTATCGCTCTCCTTTCAACTTCAGTGGCCATACATGGAACACACACTAGAACTCTAGGGCTTGGGGGAAAGAAGCTCGTATCATGAACCTTCTTGATAAAGTGCAGCAGCATCTTTTCAGTGACCTGGAAATCTGCTATCACACCATCTTTCAGAGGACGAATAGCCGTTATATCGCCTGGAGTTCTTCCCAGCATACGCTTGGCATCAACGCCCACTGCATCGACAATTTTTTGCCCCATCTGGTGTCGAATAGCAACAACAGACGGCTCATTGAGAACGATGCCTTTCTCACGCACATAGATCAAAGTGTTTGCTGTACCCAAATCGATAGATAAATCGCTGGAAAACATGCCACGAATTCTTTTAAGCATTTGCAAATACCCTAAGTCAAAACACCACTACTCGCAGAACGTTAGTAATTGGTTTCTTATATAATAAATTTAAGTTTTATGGCTTTGACCATTGTCAAATTAACCGCCGTATCGTTAGATTCTAGCTGATCTTGACAAAAACTTCCTGTATCTATTCGAAATTAGAGTGAATTTACCGAAAAGTTGTATATTTCAAAGACAAAATTACATACGGGGTTAACCAAATTACCGCATTTATGATACCTTAAGCTCCGAAGTAAAAGTCTCTGCTTTTAGCAGTAATCCAAAAGTTTTAAGTAACATTTATGAAGGGAGAAATATGGCCATTAAACCAGCGGAGATCAAGAAACTTGCCTCGCTATCTCGTTTGGTGGTTGATGATAAGACAATCACTGATGTCACCGACCGTTTAAGTAGCGTCCTGGCATTAGTTGATCAGCTGCAGTCAGCTCAAACGGAATCGATTGACATATCAAGGCCCTTCCATATCGCTCAAAGACTTCGGGAAGATGAGATCACAGAGAGCAACAAAATAGATGAATTGCAGGCCACCGCTCCTGAAATATATAACGGTTTTTTTGCTGTCCCAAAAATGATCGATTAAAGAGTCTAACATGCACAACTTTACCCTAGCTGAACTCATAAACGGGCTCCGAAGCAATAAATTTTCAAGTGTTGAGTTGACTCAACACTTCCTCAATCGCATAAAAGAACTTAATGGCGACTATAACGCCATTATCACCACAACAGCTAGCCAAGCTCTCGAATCTGCGATTTCAGCGGATCAACGTTTAGCTAACGGCAATGCACCTGAGATGTGTGGTATTCCAATCCTACATAAAGATATCTTCTGCACCAATGGAGTGCGAACAAGCTGCGGTTCAAAAATGCTTGATAATTTTATCCCTCCATACAATGCCACAGTTGTCGAGAATTTCGAAAATGATGGAGCTGTAATGCTCGGCAAAACGAACATGGACGAGTTTGCCATGGGCTCATCTAATGAGACGAGTTTTTATGGGCCAGTGCATAATCCTTGGGCATTAGACTGCGTTCCAGGCGGCTCATCTGGGGGCTCAGCGGCTGCTATCTCCGCCAGACTAGCGCCGGGAGCAACCGCCACTGATACCGGAGGTTCAATACGGCAACCAGCAGCTCTGTGTGGAATTAGCGGCTTAAAACCGACCTATGGTCGAGTGTCACGCTGGGGAATGATCGCATTTGCCTCAAGTCTAGATCAAGCTGGCCCAATGGCTCGCACCGCTGAAGATTGCGCTATCCTCTTGAACGCAATGGCGAGTTTTGATGAAAAGGACTCTACTTCAGTCAATGAACCGATTCCAAACTATCGATCTAAATTAGACAATCCCATTAATGGTTTAAAGATTGGTATACCGCGTGAGTATTTTTCAGAAGGCCTTCACTCAGGTACTGAGCAAGCTGTCCGAAATTCGCTGGTCGAATTACAGAACCTCGGCGCTAAACTCATTGATATTAAACTCCCATCATCTCATCTATCCGTTCCCGCTTATTATGTGATTGCCCCTGCGGAAGCATCTGCCAACTTATCCCGATTCGATGGCGTAAAATACGGCTACCGCTGCAAAGAGCCAAAAGACCTTGAAGATTTATATCGAAGATCTCGCTCCGAAGGCTTTGGAGAGGAGGTTCAGCGCCGCATTATGATAGGAACGTATTGCCTTTCCGCAGGATACTACGATGCGTACTACGGAAAGGCCCAACAAGTTCGTAAACTGATTCAGCAAGACTTCTCAGATGCGTTTAAATCTGTAGACTTGATTATGGGTCCAACATGCCCATCGCCCGCATTCAAATTTGGAGCCAAGGGAAATGATCCAGTGGCAATGTATCTTGAAGACATCTATACCATTGCCACCAATCTAGCAGGCCTACCAGGTATGTCGATACCTTGCGGCCAAGTCGATGGCAAGCCAGTTGGCTTACAAATTATTGGTAATTACTTCAACGAGGAGCGCATACTCAATGTCGCTCACCAATTTCAGCAATCCACGGACTGGCATAACCATATGCCCTCGGAGCTAGCATGAGCTGGGAAACTGTTATAGGCCTCGAGGTACATGTTCAGCTGGCGACAAAGACTAAAATTTTTTCAGGATCCAGCACGAGATTTGGCGCAAGCCCCAATACTCAAGCCTGTGCCATTGACCTCGCTATGCCTGGGACATTACCCGTATTAAACAAGCAAGCCGTGAACTACGCCATTATGTTCGGACTTGCGATAGATGCTGAAATCGAGCAAAAATCAGTATTTGAAAGAAAGAATTATTTTTATCCAGATCTTCCAAAGGGCTACCAGACAACGCAGCTTGAAAAGCCTATCGTAGGACCAGGACGTGTAGTAATTCCGTTAGCAGATGGCACCACTAAAGCTATTCGTATACATCATGCCCACTTGGAAGAAGATGCAGGTAAATCAATACACGACGGTGACATACCTATAGGTGTTTCAGGAGTTGATTTAAATCGGGCAGGCACTCCCCTAATCGAAATCGTATCAGAACCTGATATGAGAAGTTCAGATGAGGCAGTCGCTTTTGCAAAAAAACTTCATAGTATTGTTACCTCCATTGGTATCTGTGACGGTGAGATGAGTCAGGGTAGTATGCGTTTTGATGTGAACGTGTCCGTTCGCCCATCTGGCAGTTCTGCGCTAGGCATCCGAACTGAGACAAAAAATCTTAATTCATTTAAATTCATGGAAGAGGCAATTCAATTAGAGGTTGATCGACAGATTGATCTTATTGAGGATGGTGGCAAAGTAACTCAAGAAACGCGTCTTTATAATGGGGATACCAAAATTTCAAAGCCAATGCGCAGTAAAGAGGAGGCTAATGACTATCGTTACTTCCCATGTCCAGACTTATTACCTGTCATTGTCTCTGATCAAACTCTTGACGAACTTCGTAGCTCATTACCTGAGTTACCAGATGCCCGCAAAAGCCGTTTTACTCAACAATACCTTCTATCAGACTATGACGCAGAAATCCTTGCGAGCGACACTAGTAATGCAGAATTTTTTGAATCAGTTGCGGAGAAAACTAAAAATCCAAAATTAGCTGCAAATTGGGTCATGGGTGACCTCACTGCTCGCCTTAACATGGAGAATAAGAATATTTCGAATAGCCCAGTGTCTTCAAGTCAGTTAGCAGGTTTAATTTTACGAATTTCAGATAACACCATTTCTAGTAAGATGGCTAAACAGGTATTTGATGCAATTTGGCTTGGGGAAGGTAATGCTGATGAGATTATTGAGGCCAGAGGATTAAAACAGCTTTCCGATAGCGGATCGCTTGAGAAAATAGTAACTGAGGTCATCGAGGCTAATCCTGCCATGGTTACGGATTATGTTAACAGCGACGAAAGCAAGAGAAAAAAGAAAATGGGTGGCTTTATGGGGCAAATAATGAAGGCATCTAGAGGTCAAGCTAATCCGCAACAGGTTAATCAAATATTACTTGAGAAATTGAACGAACTTATTTAGAGCCAATGCATAAATAGACTAAAACGTTACTCATTCCGTAAGGAGAATATCGTTTTAATTTGACTATAAGTGCCATGAAGAAAAAAAGTGATCTACCAACTAAATTGTGTGTTGCCTGCAACCGTCCGTTTGCTTGGCGAAAAAAATGGGCTCGTTGCTGGGAAGAAGTGAAGTTCTGCTCCAAGCGCTGCAAATCAGATGTACGTCGATGATTCACCTCTCCACTGTAAGAAAAATCATGGTAAAAGCCAATGAATGACGATTCTGGATCTCAACAGATTATAGATGTTCTTATTATTGGTGCCGGTTTAGCTGGGTTAGCAGCGGCATCAGATCTAAAAAGCCAAGGTCGTAATGTCATCGTTGTAGACAAAGGTAGAGGACCTGGAGGACGACTTGCTAGTCGTCATATAGCCAATGCAAGTTTTGATAATGGCGCACAGTTTATGACAACTCGCCATCCTCGTTTCTTGTCACAAGTACAGCAATGGATAGAGGCTGGAGTGGCAGAGAAATGGTATAGCAGCTTTCCAGGTCATCCCAATAGTCACGCACGGTATCGTGGAGTACCTACAATGACCGCGATTGCTAAAAATTTAGCTGTAGGATTAGATGTGCGATGTTCCAATCAGGTAACATCAATAAGTAGTGATGAGTCATTCTGGTTCACTCTTTTAGAAAACGGCGATACCATTAAGTCTCGAGCGCTCATAGTGACCTCGCCAGTGCCTCAAACTAAAACACTGCTTGCCGCTGGCAATATTCAGTTAAGTTCGCATAATAAGCAACGTCTCGATCACATCACTTATGAAAGCTGCCTCTCTGTAATGGCAATTTTAGATATGCCCAGCGCATTAACCCCACCAGGAGCGCTAATGCTGAATGAAGGGCCAATCGCTTGGATTACTGATAATCAACAAAAGGGCGTATCTGCAATACCCTCGGTTACTATCCATGCAAGCGGTGATTTTAGCTCTAGATATTTCAATGAGGATTCCAATGCTGCTGGAGGTTTACTTATTAAAGCGGCTAAGCCATTTATCAAGGCAGAGGTAAAAGAGTTTCAGGTTCATGGCTGGCGTTACAGTAAGCCGGTTAACATTGATACGAAGCCTTGCATGATTGCAAACGAAGACACAGATTTACCACCAATTATCTTAGCGGGAGATGCATTTGACGGACCTCGTGTCGAGGGAGCAGTGTTATCAGGATGGGCAGCGGCGGAAGCGCTTCTTTGCTATATATAGATAATATTTTGTTTTGATTAATTCTATTAATTTTATTAATTCATTATGTATACTTCTGGAAAGAACAATTAAGAGCATTAGGCAATGGAAAAAACTGAAAGAGATCTCCGGACCCAATTAGCAGCGTGTTACCGTATCTTCGATTACATGGGTTGGAGTGAAATGATCTTCAATCACATCACAGTTAAAATTCCTGGGGATGAACATCATTTTTTAATAAATCCCTATGGGCTTCACTACAGTGAGGTCACTGCATCTAATTTAGTTAAGGTTGATATCGACGGAAATATTGTTGAAGAAACTGATTATGCAGTCAATCCAGCGGGTATTCTTATTCATACGGCGATTCACGCTGCTAGGCCCGAGGTTCATTGCATCGCCCACACTCATACGAGTGCTGGAATGGCTGTTGCGTGCTCAGAAAAGGGTCTTCGTAATGATAACTTCTACTCTGCCTTGTTGCACAATCGTATCGCTTACCATGACTTCGAAGGCATCACTGTTATGGATGATGAAAAGCCTCGTTTAGTTGCCAATCTTGGCGACAAAACCCTTCTAATATTGCGTAACCATGGACTTCTCGCGTGCGGTCGAACGATTCCCGAGGCGTTTATGAATCTTTGGAGCTTAGAGAGATCATGCGAAGTTCAGGTCACTTGTGATTCAACTAACCAGCCAATGATACCGGTGCCTAATGAAGTACTTGAAAAGTCTGAGCAACTGATGGCAAAACAAAGTATGGGATTGCCTTTAGGAGAACTGGAATTTAGCGCCTTCGTTCGCATTATTGACAAAATAGACTCGTCTTATAAGGACTAATTATCTACAAAAGCGGAATCTCTTTTCAGAGGGTTTTCCATTTAGGACTAGATAGTTATTTCATTAAATCTCGGGAAATGATTAGCTTCATAATCTCATTGCTCCCGCCGTATATACGCTGAACTCGAGAATCAGCAAATGCACGGCACACAGGATACTCCCACATATAACCCCAACCTCCATGAAGTTGAAGACACTCATCAGCTACTTTGCACTGCAGGTCTGTAGTTAACAGCTTAGCCTTTGATGCTGTCACTGTATCAAGCTTTTCTTCCACTAAAAGCTCGGTGCAGCGATCACAAAACACCTCCGCACTAGTAATTTCAGCAGCCAATTCAGCAAGCTTGAACTGGGTATTTTGAAAGGAAGCTACCGTTGTTCCAAAGGCCTTACGATCTTTCGTATAGTCTACTGTCGCATCTAATATTGCTTGGGCATTAGCAACAGCACCCACCGCAATAGATAATCTTTCTTGGGGTAAATCTTGCATAAGGTAGACAAATCCCCGGCCCTCCTCGCCTAGTAAATTTTCTCTGGGCACTCTTACGTCTTGGAAAAATAGTTCAGATGTATCCTGAGCTTTCATACCAAGTTTTTGAAGATTTTTCCCTTTGGTAAATCCAGGAAGATCAGCCTCTACAAGTAATAAACTAATTCCTTTAGACCCAGCAGTTGTGTCTGTTTTCGCTACAACAATAACTAATCCTGCCTTTTGGCCATTAGTTATAAAAGTCTTAGATCCATTAAGAATATAGTGATCACCATCCAAAACCGCGGTGGTCTTAGTACCCTGAAGGTCAGATCCAGCAGCAGGTTCTGTCATTGCGATCGCTGTGATTAACTCACCAGAGGCGCATCTTGGCAAATACTTATTCTTTTGAAAATCGCTACCATAGCGAACAATGTACGGAACAGATATATCGTTATGTAATGTCCATCCAAGACCCGTGCATCCGGATCGAGCAATTTCCTCATTAAGTATGCAGTTATAGCGAAAATCTACATTTACACCACCAATCTCCTCTGGGACCGCCAAACCCAAAAATCCTTGTTCGCCCGCCTTTAGCCATACCTCATCGCTAACCATCCCATCTTTTTCCCACTGATCATGATGCGGCATCGCCTCAACTTCGATAAATTTCCTTACTGAGTCACGGAACATATCATGATCGGAATCATACAAATTTCTAGGAATCATATTCTTTGCCTTTTGTTTAAATAAATAATAGCAACAGGACAAGATCTCGCTAGTCACTTTGGTGACTCATGCGTTCTCTAAAAGAACTCAGATACCATCAAAGCAGACTACCCACAACGAGAAAAGCAGTAGTCCCTACTCCGATAGTCCAATAGACATTGCCAGTCTTACTGGCAGCTAAAATAGCAGTAGCGCCTCCCCATAAATAATTATTTGATAAAGAAAGATTTAACTGATGATCATGAACTAAAAGGATAGGAGCAAAAATAGCGGTCAAAACTGCGGGGGCACTATAGCTCAGAATCTGTTTGAGATGAGGACCCAATCGCAAAGGTAATCTGCGTTCAAGAAACAAGTATCGGGTTATAAATGTAATAAGCGCTAACAGTAATATTGTTAATAGAGTCATGATCTACTATCTAATTGTTGAGCCCAAAAACCAGACACCATACCAATTATCGCAGCAGTAATTAACGCTAACTCTTGCCCATATATTGAGAGGACAATTGAAGATAAAGCGGAGATCATTACGCAAATAAGTATAGATTTACTCTTAATCTCTGGAACTACCAAAGCTATAAATGTTGCTGCAATCGCAAAATCTAGACCAAGCTGAGTCAAATCTGGCAACCATGTACCCGCAAAAATTCCCAAAGCAGTCCAGATATTCCATGCAATATAAAAACTTCCACCCGCTCCGAGGGCACAGTAAAGACGAAATTGCGTCTGGTATGCTTTTTTAGTACCTGATAGAGAAAAAAGCTCGTCTGTTAATAAAAATCCAAGTCCAACTCGCCAGGCGGCTGATTGTGTGCTCAATCTTTCTCGAAGAGCTAGGCCATACAAGAAGTGTCTTGAGCTAATAACAAATGCGCTGAAAAGCACTACCAATAATGGTGTATTTTCCGCCATCAACTCCACAGTAACTATTTGAACTGCGCCACCAAAAATAATTGCACTGAAAAGCTGCGCCTCAAACCAAGAGAACCCTCGCTGAATTGCAAGAGATCCAAATAAGACACCCCATGGTAAGACAGCTAAACTCAATGGAAGAATATCAGTGGCGCCCTTTAACAACGCTACTCTTATTGCTTTTTTTCGCAGGTTCATAAGTTAATATTTAATACTTTTGAGGTGATCAGGCAACATATTCAAATAAATTTTCGAAGCACCCAATTAGGGATGATGCGAGCTAGCCAGACAACATAACGCCAACGTTTAGTTACATAAATATGATTTTTTTTAGCCTGAATGCCAGTAATTATTTGTTCGACACCTCGCTCGACTGAGGCCATCCACATAGGCGTATCTTGAACCATTGGAGTATCTATAAAGCCTGGCTCAACGGTCGTTATGGTAATTGGTAGGCCTGATCGAGCAGCTCTGGACCGCATCCCATTCAAATAGTTTGAGGCATAAGCTTTGGTTGCGTGGTACGTTAATGTCAATCCGCCTGATATATGTCCCGCAATTGAGGATATACCTACCAAATGACCCGATCCTTGGTTGCCAAAATAATTCATAGCAGTCATCGACATGACCGAAAATCCACGCACATTCACATCAATCATTTCTCTCTGAACTAACCAATCCAATTTTCGTTCTTTATTTCCCACCCCTGAATTCACAATGATCAAATCTACAGATCCCATTTTCTCCAATAATTCTTGGAGCTGAACCTCAGAGCGCTCTGCATCAATTAGATCAACTACCTCTACATAATGCTCTCCTGGCAATTTAGCAGTAAGTTCCAGCAGTAAATTCTCTCTTCTGGCCATCAGTCCTAGTTGGTAATTTAACTTTGCTAACTGAACAGCCAATTCATATCCAATTCCCGAGCTTGCTCCAATAATAATTGCTTTTTTCATACGATACCCTCTTGGTGGAAACGAATCTTAGCGATAATAATTGGAATGAGAAAGAAAAAGCTAATTTTAGAATAAATTAGCGCAAGCCTATACTGCTGTTGACTGAGTTTATGTTATTGTCCTTGGATAAAAGATACTCGGCTCTACCTTCTGACATTAAACGTCCGCGATCAACCACAAAATAGTCTATTAAGTCATTCAGAGCTCTCTGAGATCTTGGATAAATTGAGGGTTGAACTCCCATCCTTTGAGACTGAGTGAGAAGAGTAGGTCCTGAAATTCCATAATAATAGAAAGGCAACATAGTTCTCGAGTCTCGGGGATTTATAATTAACGAGCGAGTAGATGAGTCAACATGCTGTTTTAGCGATTCAATTAACGCTTTGACGAGAGGATCACTCAAGTAACTAAAAATATCCCAGAACAAACAAATATCTACTTTGACGGATTGCTGCAACTTTATCGCTCCGCGCATCAGATTAACCATCTGCGAATGAGACATTTCCTCATCTGGATCTAACACAAAGTCCTCCGAATACAAATCTATAAAATCTAAGCGGCATTTGTATTGGCTGAAGTATTTGATGGTAGAGCTCACAGCTTGTCCCATATCCAAAACAACGAGTCTTTCTTCAGTTGTTATGCCATCTATCAAACTTGATGCTAATGCACTAGGCAGAGGATCAGCGTTATTCCGCTGAGGCACAGGTATGTGTTCCGAGTTAGACAAAACTGGTGTCATCAGTTGTTATCAAGATGCTCTAGTATCTGGCTTCTCTGGTTCTGAAGCAGCTCGATTTGCTTTTACATGGGATATAGAAGCTGTCACGTCTAATGGATTCATTTCAATGCTACCTTTGAATTTCGCTCCATCCTCGAGGCTTAGTCTTGGACACTCTATGTTACCCAGAACGTTGCCTGTCGACGTGATGATGACATTCTCCAAGCCTACAATATTCCCTTTGACCGAACCCTCGATGGAAACAATATTACCTGTAATATCAGCATTCAAAATCCCAGTATCAGAAATATGGATATGGTGGCTTTTTGCTTGCACTATACCGGTGACCTTTCCAGCTATCACAATATCTTCTTTGCTGATTACGTCGCCCTTTATTTTTACGTCCGCACCAATCACCGTAGATCTTGATTCCTTATTAGAAGATATCTGCGGACTAACGCTATTGGAGTCCGAGTTTTTAATGAGATCTTTATATTTACTTAGCATAATCCATACCCTTTCTTGTCTTTTAGCGTGTTCATTTTATGAGGGGGATCTACTATATAACCATAGCCTCCACTTCGATTCCATATTTTTGTGATCAGACTTCAATCCTCTCAAGCTCAGCCTGACAGTTGAGCCATTGCTCTTCGATATCTTTTAACTGCCTCTTGATATCTCCCTGACTTGATAATATTGAACCTAGATCGGCCTTTTTATCATCTATATATAGATTTTGATCAGAGAGCTGTCTTTCTATTTCTTGTAATTGCTCTTCTAAGGTATGCATAGAACCCTCTAAATTACGGATCTTTTTGGTGATGGGAGCCACTTTTTCACGATCTCTTGCGGCCTTCTTCCGATTAGCTTTTTTGTCTGTGGTAGCTGTTAAAACACTCTCATCCTCTATAGGGCTATACCTAACAAAGTCTTTTAGCCACTGCTGGTAGTCTCCAAGATCACCTTTAAATTCTTCTACTGTCTTGTTTGCCACCAAGTAAAATTCATCAACAGTATTTCTCAGTAGATGTCGATCATGTGAAATCACTACCAACGCACCATCAAAAGTTTGCAGCGCCATTGTAAGTGCATGTCGCATTTCCAAGTCTAAATGATTAGTCGGCTCATCTAACAGGAGGAGATTGGGTTTTTGCCAAACGATTAATGCTAGTGCAAACCTTGCTTTTTCCCCTCCAGAGAAATTTTCAATCGGATCGAGTGCTTTATCATTATGAAAATTAAAGCCACCTAGAAAATTTCTTATTTCTTGATCAGTTGCTTTGGGACTTATGCGGCGAATATGTAATAGAGGACTTACATCCAGATCTAGAACCTCTAATTGGTGCTGTGCAAAGTATCCAATAGTTAGATTTTCACCCAAAACACGTAAGCCATTTATCAAATCTAGGTCACCTATCAGGCTCCGGATGAGGGTCGACTTCCCAGCTCCGTTTGGACCGAGTAAGCCGATACGAGTACCTGGTTGAAGATCAAAATTAACGTTTTCAAGGACTACACTATTTTGATATCCAAGTGATGCTTGACTAAGATTAACGAGTGCTCCATACGCCTTTTTAGGTGAAGAGAATTTAAAATAAAACGGCGAGTCGACATGGGCTGGCGCTATACCCTCCATCCGCTCAAGTTCTTTCAGACGACTTTGGGCCTGTTTTGCTTTCGAGGCCTTATAACGAAAACGAGCGACAAAGGACTCTACATCCTTTCTTCTCCTTTGCTGCTTTTCATAACTGGCTTGCTGTAAAGCAAGGCGCTCAGATCGAAGACGCTCAAAAGACGAATAATTCCCCTTGTATGAGTGAGTTTTTTTGTGTTCCAAATGAACAATGCGATCAACTACATTGTCTAGAAAATCTCTATCATGAGAGATAACTACTAAACTCCCCTCATAATTTCTTAGCCATCCCTCTAGCCAAATAGTTGCATCCAAGTCCAGATGATTAGTCGGCTCATCAAGTAATAATAAATCTGAGGGGCTCATCAAGGATTGAGCAAGATTTAACCGTATCCTCCACCCTCCTGAAAAACTGCTGACTGGCCGGTTAAGTTCTGACTGATGGAATCCAAGGCCATGGAGCAGTTGTTCCGCTCGATAATGCGCATCAAATCCACTAATTTCGTCCATCCTCTGATAACTCTGAGCAAGCAAATTATTGTCATCAGACGCCAATCCTCTCTCAATAAGTTGCTCAGTCTCTCTGAGCTCGAGGTCACCATCAATAACGAAATCTAATGTTGTTCTCTCAGAGGTCGCAAGCTCTTGTGCCATGTGTGCAACACGCCAGTCTGAGGGCATGTAAAGATTTCCCGCATCGCAACTTAGCTGACCAAGAAGGAGTTTAAAAAAACTAGTCTTTCCGCACCCATTGGCACCAATAACACCTATATTCTGGCCAGGATGTATCGATAAACTGGAGTCATCAAGCAACAATTTAGTGCCTCTTCGGAGCTGCACACTATCCAAAGAAATCATGAATTACGAATCCAAGATATCAATCAAAACCCAAAAATCCACCAGACTGGTGGCTCCATAATTTAGTATAAACACCATTCATCTCTAGCAATTCCTGATGTGTTCCCTCTTCAATAATCGCTCCTTGATCAAACACAATCAAACGATCCATGGCGGCAATAGTTGATAACCGATGGGCGATCGCAATCACAGTCTTTCCTTTCATAAGTTGATAAAGACTTTTTTGAATCGATGCCTCTACCTCAGAATCTAGCGCTGATGTAGCCTCATCTAAAATTAGAATTGGTGCATCTTTTAGCAGTACTCGAGCAATAGCAATCCGCTGACGCTGCCCACCTGAAAGTGTAACGCCTCGCTCTCCAACATGAGCATCATATCCTCTTCGTCCAACACTATCCCTCAAGCTTAAGATAAAGTCATGGGCCTCAGCTTTGGTCGCTGCCATTATCATTTCATCCTCTGTCGCCTCAGGCCGACCGAACATAATATTTTCACGGACAGACCGATGTAGTAACGAGGTATCTTGCGTAACGACTGCGATGTTGGCTCGTAAACTCTCCTGACGAAAATCATTAATATTCTGTTGATCGATAGTTATTTTACCGCTCTGGATATCATAAAATCTTAGTAGAAGACTTACTAAACTAGACTTTCCCGCACCACTACGACCAACTACACCGATTTTCTCTCCAGCAAGAATGCTTAACTGTAGATTCTCAAAAACTGGCTCATCAGCATTATATTTGAAAGAAACTTGATCAAACCGGATATCTCCCTTAGAGACTATTAAGGTATCAGCGTCATTTTTATCATTGACCACATTTGGAACAGACAGAGTGTTAATTCCATCCTGGACGGTACCTATGTTTTCAAAAAGACTGCTTATTTCCCATAAAATCCAGTGCGACATGCCCGTTAGTCGAATTGCTAAACTCATCACAATAGCAATAGCACCGGGTGTGATATCTCCATTGGTCCATAAATATATCCCCAGAGCTGCTGTAGAAAAGACAAGGGCCATGTTTAACGTCCAAAGAGAAATATTTAATTTAGTAACCAGTCGCATCTGTGGATGCACGGTGTTTAAGAATTCATTCATTCCATCTCGAACGTACTCAGACTCTCGATTGTTGTGGGAGAAGAGTTTTAAAGTAACAATGTTTGTGTAGCTATCAACAATCCTTCCCGTCATCAGTGACCGCGCATCTGCCTGTGCCATTGCAATCTTTTTCATTTTGGGGACGAAGTATCTTTGGATTAGGATATAAAAAAATAACCAAATTATTAAAGGCCCACATAGCCGTAGATCCGCACTAGCCACCAATATCAATGCGGTCATCAGGTAGATTACAACGAACAATATGACATCCAGAAGTTTCATAACAGTATCGCGTACAGCCAAAGCTGTCTGCATGACCTTAGTTGCTATTCGACCACTAAATTCATTTTGAAAAAAACCATAGCTTTGATTCAGCAAATATCGATGCGCTAGCCATCTTACTGTCATGGGGAAATTACCCATCAATGTTTGATTAACAATCAAAGACCGCAAAGCGTTCGCTAGGGGAATGAGCACTAACATAAATATGGCCATCCCAATCAAATAGTAGCTTGAGTCCTCAAAAAAAGTGTCTGGATTACTCGACGATAGCCAGTCCACTACCTGTCCTAAAATTCCAAAAAGTAAGGCTTCAGAAATTGCTGTAGTCGCCGTCAAACAGGCCATAGTAATGAGCCATGGTTCCATTCCGCGAGTGTAATATCGACAAAATTGATAGACTCCAGTAGGAGGCGTCTGTGCTAATTGCTTTGGAAATGGGTCAACCAACCGTTCAAAAAAACCAAACATTACATAACCTTAAAGTTAACCTACTTAAAAAAATTCTGGAATAATTGGATTACGTATTAATTGAAATAATAGGTCTTATCTAACGAGCCTGCTTCCCAAATGGGATATTTAGCCATACTAGTCAAGAACAAATCAGACTTGATAAAACTATGTAACCAGAAAGCCAAACGTTCATATTTAGAATTCCCAAACCATGTCGGATCAACGCCAGCGAACTGACGAATAAATGGAAAAATTGATACATCTGCCAAACTTATATTCTCACCCAACAGGAATCTATTCTCAGTTAATAATTTTTCAAGTTGCTCCAAAAATTTCTCAGCTTTATCGCGATAATCAATTTGATTTAAAGAAGCTGACGATTTTCCATATTTATATCCATCCAATGAATTTTTGAATTCTGAGTCATTTAATTTTATCAGATGGTTCTCAAGCTCCAGACTCCCGTCAATTGACCAACTATTAGACAAAGATTTATTGGGGTAACTTTGATTAATTGCCCATCTCATAATATCCAAGCTTTGATCAAGAACAGTTTGGTTTTCAAGCACTAGAATTGGAACCGTTCCCTTCTCTGATGCTGCTAGCATTTCTTTTGGCTTATCAGCTAACCTGACCTCCCGAAGCTCTACTCTTATGTTGCAATGACACAGAGCCATCCTTGCTCTAATGGCATAGGGACAGCGACGAAAAGAATAGAGGACTGGAAACATATTAAGTGCGTACGTATTCGCTAGCGGTTATCATTACACGAAGAATAACTATAAATCACTCACTCAGGAAAACCTATTCATAATGTCAACTCGTCCCTATGACCTTGTAATTTATGGTGCCACTAGTTTTGTGGGCCAAATTCTCACTCGCTATCTCTTAGAGCATATCCATGTTGGCTCAGAAGTTAGTTGGGCTATCGCTGGAAGATCGGAGAGGAAACTAAATGAACTGCGTAACTCTCTTGGGTCAGATGCAAAAAATCTTCCTGTAATCGTTGCTCATGCAGATGATGAAGTGGCACTTTCTGGCATGGTTAAGTCCGCACGCGTAATTGTTACAACCGTTGGACCCTATGCCTTGTATGGAGAAATGCTAGTAAAGTCTTGCGCTTTAAACGGGACAGACTACTGTGATTTATGTGGCGAAGCCTACTGGATCAAAAAAATGATTGTAAAGTACGGCAATGCTGCGAAGGAGTCCGGGGCAAGGCTCGTAAGTTGCTGCGGTTTCGATTCAATCCCCTCAGATCTTGGTGTTCATTTCCTACAAGAGCATTCGAAAAAACAATTTAATGCTTACTGTACCGAAATAAAGCTAGGAGTAAATGCCATGAAGGGCGGAGCTTCAGGCGGCACTCTTGCGAGTATGATAGAAGCTGTTAAAGCTGCAAAAAATGATGTGCGACTTCGCAAGGAAATGGGTAATCCATACATTTTATGTCCCGAGAAGAAAGATCTTTCTCACCGCCAAGTTAGTGTAAGAGGACCTGTATTCGATCAGGACTTTCAGAGCTGGAGCGGTCCCTTCATTATGGAGGCAATCAATGCTCGGGTAGTTCTTCGCTCCCATATGCTTAGCGGTATGCCCTACGGTAATAATTTCTTGTACAGAGAACAGATGATCACTGGAAAAGGGTTTAAAGGGAGACTATCTGCACTCACCCTAAGTACGATGCTTGGTTTATTTGCCGTGGGCGTGTTCATGACGCCTACACGAAAAATTTTACAACGATTCCTCCCTAAACCGGGGGAAGGTCCAAGCCCTGAAGCACAAGCAGCGGGTTACTTTGATATCAGCCTTTTAGGAAAGACAGCCAGTGGAGAGAAGCTTGAAGTTCAAGTTACAGGAGACCGCGATCCTGGTTATGGATGCACAGCGAAGATGCTTGCACAATCCGGTTTGTCATTAGCATTTGATTTTGATGAAGCTGATCGTGAAGGTGGATTCTGGACTCCGGCAACGCTAATGGGTGATAAGCTAATTACTCGCTTAGTCGATCATTCAGGGATGACGTTTAATCTTAAATAACGCTGTCAGTTAAAAACGGACTTTGAGAGTTTTCGTGGAGCTCTCAAAGAACAACTCTTTAAGATTTTCTGTTCCAAATGTTTGTCAGAATCATAACTGCAATAATAACGCCTAAGCCCTCTGAACCAAGAGCCTGAATTACGCCCTGAACATTTTCCATGATACCTCCAAAGAAAGGTACGTTTGGGCCAAATAATCCAGAGACAAGCAACGCCACTGCAAGAACAGCCGCAAGTACTTCAGCTGCTTCCCACAAAATTTTTGTTATATCTTTAAATATCTTATTCATCATAGCTCCTAGAATAATTATCTTATCGAAAAAAGGGGACCCTTTCGAGTCCCCTTTTCAACTAGTAACTATAATTATTAGTCCATCGAAGCCATCAGATAACCGGCAACAAGCAGTCCAACGAGACCAGCATCACCCAGAGTAGTTACCAAACCTAGAGCATTGTCCAAAACATCTCCAACGAACGGAGCGTCACCAAAAACCACACCGAGTGCAACACCCAAAACGATCAGAGACAATGTTAGACTCGTTAGTTGAGCAATAATTGCGCCTAATTTATCCATTTTTTATACCCCTTTTCTTAAATTTAGTTTAATTAGTCTTAAGATTGCATGGTGCGATTACCAGCAAACATAAGGAACATATCACGTAATTTTTAGCATTAAAAGCTTATAAACTGTTGATTTTTATACATTTTTGGATAGATTTAAGGGGTAGTTTAAAAAGGTTGTGAACGCTAGATTACTCCAGACTAAGTTACCTTAATTCTGACACCATTTTTTGTTTTTAAAAAATCTACTTAACCTTAATTTTTATACTTAATGGGTCGTCAATGCAGGCCTTCGTCTCATCCTATGCTGTAACTGAGATACAGGAGATACAGTTTCAATAAAAGTAAGGTTGCCCACTAGATTGTGAAACCCAGACTAAATCCAGTTAACTACATTTAATTATTATTCTTTTTAGTGGGAGTAATCACCCCCTGATTCATAATTTATTGAAAATGCTTAATGATTTATGAATGGTTTCCCATTCACTATTGGTTTTTAGAGTTTTATTTGTAGCAAGGAAACGTCCGAAATCACCTTTAAATCGGTAAATTTTACCTTATAAGAGCTGAAGAGAGCGTGCCATCAAACCTGTATTTTCCACCAAAATAATAAGAATATTTAGCCACATTGCCTACTTCTTAATCGCTTCAACACCTATCCTAAGTGCAACATCCATTTTAAAGCCCATCAACTTGGCATAGTCTATTCCGAAATCATCTCTCATGATATTCCCTCGCACATCTGCTCCGCACACTTCTCTCAACTTAAATGGATGAAGTCTGCACTTAAATGCCCTGATCTCTAAATTTACGCTTTTTGAAATGCCGTGGAGGGTTAGTTCGCCCTCTACCTTTGTAGGTTTACCATCTTGGAAATCTATGAAGATTCCTTGGTATACCGCCTGAGGAAAATCCTCGACATCAAACAGATCGCTACTCTTGGCCTTTTCATTCATACCTTCATGCCCGAAGTCTATGGAATCCATTTCCATAACAACATTAACGGACCCTGTTTTATTTTTTTTATCCAGAATGATTTTGCCGGAGGTTGAATTTATCTTCCCACGCCAAAGTGATAATCCTCCCATATGATCAGCTTCAAAGGCTGGGAAGGTGTGATTTGGATCTATCACATACGTGATTGGCTTCCCATACGACAGAGGAACAAACAAAACCAGGAGATTAAACATCATCGCTAACCGCATCATTCGTACTTTCATTACTCTCTCCCAAGTCTTAATAAAGTGAAGATACCTACGGTATGAAGGTGAAAACAGCTTTATTTTACCTCCAATAAAAAATTCATAAACTAATCTAAATATCCTAAATTTTTCAATGAAAATATTCACTTTAAATTTTTACGTGCCACCTGTAACCGTAATTTTCCCGCCCTGTCGGGCGTGGAGTTGACAGTAGTAATACAACGACTTCGCTGTTGACGAAGTAACAACGATAGTGATTTGATTTGTACCAGATTTATCCACGCCTTGAGTATATTCGGCACCTCCGTTGTGAATCCCATCACTAACAGCAGAGAATTTAAGTGGATGGTTACCTGGATAGTTAAATACATAGGTGGTCCCTACCTCCAGTGTCAGGTCTGGCTTCGAAACACCGCTGATAATGTAGGCATAGCT
>ERZ802822.78-NODE-78-length-70591-cov-19.947188_pt1 | contig 70591 bp, 63 predicted proteins | sample MGYA00345649_ERZ802822 | MGnify/ENA primary metagenome ERZ802822 (study PRJEB30503, sample SAMEA104212359) | marine metagenome | biome: Westerlies Biome; feature: [SRF] surface water layer (ENVO:00010504) within the epipelagic zone...; material: water... | reverse complement strand
TCACACTGTCATCAACGGACGCCATGTTGTGGCAAATGGCCAGCTGACAACCATGGAAATGGGCCAGATTCTGGAACGCCACACAGCAATGGCGCATCATCTGATGCAGAAATCCGGTCTTGTCGGCTAGCGACGGCGCGTATGCGTGTGCATGTGGTGAAACAGGACAGCTGCCAGAATGATTGATCCGCCAATCAGCGTATTCACCCCCGGCACCTCATGAAGGATCAGCAGCGCCAGAAGTATGGCAGACGGGGTTTCAACAACACTCAGCAAGCCAGCCTCTCCCGGCGCAATATATTTTGAACCTATCGCGATCGTCAGCGAGGCTGCATAGAAAATCACGCCAAAGCCCGCCAGAATGCCAATTTCCGCAGGCGCAATGGCCAGCGGCCTTGTCCAGATCAGGGCGATAATCATCAACATCAATGATGCCATCACGCCCGGCATCGTTGTTGGCGCATCCGGATACCGCCTGTAGACAGCCATCAGCAATGCCATCATCAATGTCATCCAAAAGGCAAGCAGGCTTCCGACAAGGCTTCCCGAGGCAAGATCAAGGCTGGCAATATCAGCGCCAAACAAGAAGAACACACCGATAAACACCAGCAGACACGAGGCGAAAAACGCCAGCGATACGCGTTCACCGAACCACACCCACCCGATGAAGCCTCCAAGGATCGGTACCGTGCTCCAGACAAGTGTGACATTGGCCACTGATGTCAGTTTGAACGACGAGATGAAAGCAATGGTGCCGGAAGCATTTATCAACGCCAGCACCCAGCCAACACCCCTCATGGCAGCCAGTTCATGCCAGAAGCGCCGCGTTATGAACAACAGCGTGAGACCGGCGACGCCGCCAAAAATGCCCCGCCAGAAAATGACTGAAAGCGCATCGGCAGCAACCGATTTGGTGAAAATGCCTGCTGTACTGAACAGGATCGCTGACGTCAGCGCCAGCGTGATCCCCAGTGACCGCCGCGTGGTGATACCGCCTGATATACCGGTGCGTCGTTGCATTGAAGCCCTCTCTGATAAGGACAAATCAAGAACATATTAGGGCTGATATCTTGTCAGATCATTAACAGCATTTGGCATTTGTGTGAGGACCGTCATTTACGCGCCGCAATGTCAGGCAGCAGGTGATTTAGGGGCCTGTTCAGACAGTGATGACGGCAACCGGGGCGTCTGCCAAGGCCTCTTGAAGATTGGCAGCATCAGGTTCTCCCGCCGGTCCCGCACGGTCGGCAATCAGGAAATCCTGCGGTGCCAGCACCAATAGCGGGTGATGCCAGACACCGGGCGCATAGGTTACGCCCTGATCACCGCGGGCCGAAAAACAGCGCAATGCGTCGAAAGCTGGCGCGCTGTCATCACTGTTTGTCGGCGCAACCACCACCAGCCAGTCTTCATCCGACAGCGGCATAAAGCTCTGCGATCCCAGGGGGTGGCGTTCCAGCATCGTGATGGCGATCGGGACCGGCCGCGGCGTGCCAGCAAAAATTGACAGGGTCGGGGTACCGCCTTCGCGTGCCACATCCACATCCGACAGCGCGTGAAATCGCGTCGTGGTGCCTTCATTAATCATCCTGATGTCTGCACCGTCACGTTCAATCACAGTACCAAACGGGGCAAACGCCGCCTTTGACAGCGGTTCAATGGCAAGGGGCGGCAGATTCATTCCGCGTCACCATTATAGGGATGCATCTTGCGCCAGTGCCGCGCGATATCAATCCGGCGCGCCAGCCACACACGGTCATGTTTCTGCACATGGTCGAGGAATTTTTTCAGTCCGGCAAAGCGGGCCGGACGGCCAATCAGCCGGCAATGCAACCCGACCGACATCATCTTTGGCGCGCGCTCACCCTCGGCATACAGCGTGTCAAAAGCGTCAATCAGATAGCCGGCAAACTGATCACCGGTATGAAACCCCTGTGCAGTGGCAAAGCGCATGTCATTGGTGTCCAGCGTATAAGGCACAATCAGATGCGGGCTGTCGGTCTGCGTACTCCAGAATGGCAGATCATCGGAATAATCATCGGCGTCATACAGAAAGCCGCCTTCCTCAGCAACAATCCGGCGGGTGTTTTCAGATGTGCGACCAGTATACCAGCCAAGCGGGCGCTCACCGCAAATCTCGGTGTGAATCTCGATGGCGCGGTTAAGATGCGCGGTCTCCTCGGCAACTGACATGCCGTGATAATTGATCCAGCGATAGCCGTGCGAGGCAATTTCATGACCATCGCCGAGGGCGCGTTCAATGACCGCCGGATGACGCTGCATCGCCATGGCCACAGCGAACAGGGTCAGGGGCACATCACGGTCGCGGAACAGGTCCAGCAACCGCCACACCCCAGCGCGCGATCCGTACTCATAAATCGATTCCATCGACATATGCCGCGCACCTTCGAACGGGGCGGCACCGATAATCTCGGACAGAAACGCTTCTGAGGCCGGATCACCATGCAGAATGGCGTTCTCGCCGCCTTCTTCGTAATTCAGCACGAATTGCACCGCGATCCGCGCATCACCCGGCCAGGCGGCATGCGGCGGGTTCGGCCCATAACCGATCAGGTCACGCGGATATTCCGGCGCTGCGCTCATCAACCACTCCCGTCATCACGCACTGTTGTCATCAACCAGTGGCATCAACCACTGTCGTCATTATTGGCACCCGTTGGTATAAGCGCAGTGTCACCTTTCTTCAGCATTGCCCGCCAGCGCGCCAGCATCTCGCGCTCTTCCGGCTCCATCCAGATGACATTGCCCGGCGGCATGGCATGGCTGACAGCTGCCTGCCAGTAAATCTCATCCACCCGCCGCAGGATATCAGCCTCATTTTCCAGCACCACCCCTTTGGGCGCAAAGGCAATGCCATCCCAGAGCGGTTCAACAGCATGGCAGGACGCGCATCGCTCGGTGACAAGTTCGACCGCCGCCACATGCAATGCGGCACCGGTGCCAAACTCATATTCACTATAGGCTTGCTCATCATATTTCGGGGCACCGGCATGGCTGAGGAACACCGCAAACAATGTCAGCACGCCAGCAAAAATCCATGTCCACCACGGGGCCGGATCACCCTTGTGCTTGGTATTGAAGAAATGCCGGATCACCGCACCAATCACAATAACCAGCGCCAGAATCACCCAGGCATAGGTTGTCGCAAAAATGGCCGGATAATGCCCGCCGATCATCACGAATATCACCGGCAATGTCAGATAGTTGTTATGCAGGGACCGCTGCTTGCCCCGCGCACCGTAACGCGGATCAGGATCATCTCCGGCGACCAGTGCGGCCACCACCTTTTTCTGGCCGGGGATGATCACCATGGCCACATTCGCCACCATGATGGTCCCGATGGTAACACCGATCTGCACAAAGGCACCGCGCGCCGAAAACATCTGGGTAAAGGCCCATGCCAGCGCGACAATGAACACAAACCCGGCCAGCGCCAGCACATTGTCGTTGCGGCCAAGCGGGCTGCGACACAGCGCATCATAGACCACCCAGCCACCGACAATACCGGCGATGCTGATGGCAATGGCCTGCCACGGCTCAAGATCGAGTATCTCGATATCGATCATATAAAGAGCAGACTGCGTGTAATAGATGATGGTGAGCAACGCAAAGCCCGACAGAAAGGTGGTATAAGCCTCCCATTTGAACCATGTCAGCTCATCCGGCATGCGCGATGGTGCCACCAGATATTTCACCATATTGTAGAACCCGCCCCCATGCACCTGCCAGGCCTGACCATGCGCCTGCTCGGGCAATGCCTTGCCGGGCTTCAGGCTCAGATCCAGCGCGATGAAGTAGAAGGAAGAACCAATCCAGGCAATTCCTGCGATGACATGTAGCCAGCGAACCAGAAGTTCTGACCACATCCAGGCATAGTCAATCATTCATGCTCCCCCTAGAAGTTGACGCCAGTGTGCCAGCATCAACCATCTGCGTCCAATTCCTGCTGCCAGATCGCCACACCCGCCGCAATCGACAGCGCCACCCGTGCTGGCTGCTTGCCCGCGATATCTGGCAAGCCGACCGGACAGACAAGCCGCGCCAGCTGGCTTTGTTCTACACCGGCACGCGAAAGCCGCGAGCGAAACCGCGCAGACTTGGTATCCGATCCGATCAGGCCAAGCCTTGCAAACCCGCCGCCCGCCTCATTGGCCCGTTTCAGAATGGTCAGGCAGATGGCTTCATCCAGCGCATGGTTATGCGTGATGACAAGATGCATCGCATCCGGCGGGGCATGTCCGGCAATCACCGCCGGATCGCTGGCAATGATCCTGTTCGCGCCGGCTGGCAGCGTATCAGGAAATCGGTCTTCATTGATATCGACCCAGTTCAGATCGCACTCAAGCGCCACCAGATGTGGTGCCAGCGCGCGCCCGATATGCCCGGCTCCATAAAGGAATAGCGCGTGTTGCGGGCGTATCACCGGCGCTGTGAACGCATCTCCCGCAGGCGACAAGCCGCTTTCAGACTTGCTGGCTGCGGTAACCGGCGCGTGCCCGGCCAGCGGATGCATCAGAAACGGAGCGTCTTGCAACGCTGCCAGCGCTGTCAGCTCGGCCGGGCCGAAATGTTCCAGCAAAACGCGCACCTGACCGCCGCAGCACTGACCCATATCAGGGCCCAGCACCGCCTTCATCACCTCGCGATGCCAGCCGGCCCGCGCACCAGTCGTTATATCCAGCGTCCGGTTCATCATTTCCCGTGCGCGGGACATGACCTGATGTTCCAGCGTGCCGCCGCCAATCGTCTGCCAGATTGTATCCTCGGTGATCAGCATCATCGCCCCGGCTTCACGCGGGGATGATCCCTTGACACCGACAAGGCTGGCACGCACCACCACACCATCCGGCCCGGCAAGGCCACGTGCCATCGAAATCCATCCGCTCACGCCGGATTATTCCCATCACCAGAACCAGATACATCAGGCACCCGATCAGCAGCATTGAACCCGGCTGCACCGATCCGCCGCGCAGCAAAGCATATCCTCTCGGGCGTTGCCGGCGCATCCAGCATCGGATAGTCAGCGCTGCCAAGCCCCTGCAGCGCGTGTGATATGGCCATCAACACCGAAATGCCCAGCATCAGCGGCGGCTCGCCAACCGCCTTTGATTTATGGATCGTATCCTCAAGATTCTCACCAGCACCGAACAGCGCCACATTAAAGGCCATCGGCCGGTCACCACAGGCCGGAATCTTGTAGGTGGAAGGCGCGTGCGTCCGCAGACGGCCATCCCCATCCCAGACCAGCTCTTCGGTGGTAAGCCAGCCCGCGCCCTGTACGAAACCACCCTCGATCTGGCCGATATCAATCGCCGGATTCAGTGATCGTCCCGCATCATGCAGAATATCCGTGCGCAGGATCCGGTTCTCGCCCGTCAGCGTATCGATGACAACCTCGCTGACAGCCGCCCCATAGGCAAAATAATAGAAAGGCCGCCCCCGCGCGCGGGAGCTGTCCCAATGGATTTTCGGCGTGGCATAATATCCCGTCGATGACAAGGACACCCGCCCCATGTAACAGGCCTTCACCGCCTCGGCAAATGACAGGCGCACCGCCCCGGCGCGCACCATCCCATCGCTGAAGATCACGTCCTCAGCCGCGCATTCATGCAGACCGGCAAGATGGGTGGTCATCCGTGTCTTGATCGTTCGCGCCGCCGCCTGCGCGGCCATACCGTTGAGATCGGTTCCCGACGATGCCGCTGTCGCAGATGTGTTTGGCACCTTTCCGGTGGTTGTGGCGGTAATCTTGATGGCATCGAAGTCAATCTGGAATTCATGCGCCACAATCTGCGCCACCTTGGTGTTCAGCCCCTGACCCATTTCGGTGCCACCATGGTTCAGATGAACGGACCCATCGGTATATACATGCACCAGCGCGCCCGCCTGGTTTAGAAAGGTGGTATTGAAGGAAATGCCAAATTTCACCGGTGTCAGGGCGATGCCGCGCTTGATCACCGGGCTGTCAGCATTGAAGGCCTCAATCACGGTGCGGCGCTTGGCGTACTCTGCATCATCTGCCAGCTGGTCGACAATGTCCTGAAGAACACAATCTTCAACCGTCTGCCCGTACGGCGTCACACCATGCGCGTTGGCGGTGTGATGCGGATAGAAATTGCGGCGACGCACCGCAAGCGGGTCGAGGTCCAGTTCATGCGCAATGGCATCGATTACGCGCTCAATCCCCAGCATGCCCTGTGGCCCTCCAAACCCGCGAAAGGCGGTGTTTGACTGCGTATGCGTCTTGCAGCGATGCGAGATCACCCGCATGTCAGGCACGTGATAGGCATTGTCGGCATGGCACATGGCACGCGCGGCAATCGCTTCGGACAGGTCCCACGACATGCCGCAGCGCAAAGCCTGCTCAAACTCGCCGCCGCGAATCCGCCCGTCAGAGTCAAAGCCGACATGATAGTCGATCCGCACATCATGCCGTTTGCCAGTCAGCATGAAATCATCATCGCGGTCATAGACTGTTTTCGCAGGACGACCTGTCACCTGCACCGCCAGCGCCGACAGGATGGCCGGCAGATTGCCCTGGCTTTCCTTGCCGCCAAAGCCGCCACCCATGCGGCGTGTCTCAACCGTCACCGCATTACTGGCAAGGCCCAGCGCATCTGCCACCTTATGCTGAATTTCGGTTGGATGCTGGGTTGAGCAATATACCGTGATGTCACCATCTTCGGCCGGCATAGCCAGCGCCGCCTGTCCCTCAAGATAGAAATGTTCCTGACCACCGATATCGATACGTCCAGACAGATGATGCGGCGCGGCCGCAATGGCCCCGTCAGGATCGCCATTTTCCATCACCGCCGCCGGACCAAGCCACGATCCGGCACGCATCGCATCTTCTATCGTCAGAATAGCTGGCAGCGCATTATAACTGACAGCGGCAAGCGGCAGCGCATCGCGTGCAGCGCGCATGTTTTCGGCGACAATGGCAAAGACCGCCTGTCCGACATAGCTGACAATGTCTTCGGCCAGAATCGGATCATCACCATGCACCGGGCTGCAGTCATTCACCCCCGGTATGTCCTTGTGTGTCAGAACAGCAACCACCCCCGGCGCACCAGCCACCTGTGACAGGTCCATGCTGGTGATGCGCGCATGCGCATGCGGGCTCTGGCCGATCAGAACAATCAGCGTATCATCCGGCGTGCGTATATCATCGACATAGACTGCGGTGCCCGCCACATGCTTGTGGGCACTGTCATGGCGACGCGGCGTGCGGATGTCGCCAGCAATGCCGCGGGTGCGATCTGGCGATCTGGTGCCAGTGTCTTCGAGGGGCCACTGGTCGGGCATTATCCTGCCTCCAGCAATGCCGCGATATCGGCAACACCCTGCGGGCCGGCAAGGCGCGGCACCGCAGACCCGGTCATATCCATACCGTATTTCAGGATCAGATTCTGCGCCACTTGCAGGCGGTAATCAGCCGATGCGCGCATGTCGTCAATCGGGCTGAAATCATCCTCAAGGGCCGCGGCGGCGGCCACAAAACTGTCCATCGTCAACGGGTGACCCACCAGACAGTCCTCAACCGCCGGCGCACGTCGTGGTGTCGCTGCCATGCCGCCAAAGGCAAACCGCGCCGAGGTGATCCGCTTTCCCGAAATGGTGATGTTGAACGCCCCCATCACCGCTGAAATATCCTGGTCAAACCGTTTGGAAATCTTGTAGGCGCGAAAATGCGGGGCGGCCCCCACCGGCACCCGTATCTCCGAGACATATTCACCCGGCGCGCGGTCCTGCTTGCCGTAATCGAGGAAGAAGTCCTCAAGCGGCAGCACCCGGTTTGACTCTGCAGCGCTCAACTCCACCTCTGCGGCCAGCGCGATCAGCATCGGGGGCAGGTCGCCAATGGGCGATCCGTTCGCGATATTGCCGCAGACTGTCCCACTGGCACGCACCTGTACCGAACCGAACCGGCGCATGACCTCGGCAAGATCAGGGCGTCCCTTTGCCAACCGGTCCATCGCAGCAGCATGGGTAACCGCTGGTCCGATCTGCCAATAGGCACCAGCCTTTTTCATCCGGTCAAAGCCGCTCACCCGGCCCGTCCACAGCAACATCGGCAGACGGGCATGCCCCTTGGTCACCCACAGCCCGACATCCGTTGCACCTGACACGATGGTCGCATCCGGCGTTTGCGCATAGGCAGCAGTGAAATCATCAGCTGTAGCCGGCGCGACAAAGCGGCAACGGCCATCCGACAGCATCACTGTATCGCGATGTGCAATCTTTTTCATCAGACGGGCCTCGGTGGCGCGCCTCTCTGCTTCAAAGTCTGGCGGCACATTTATCGGACGCAGATGGGCGGCGGCATCGGCAATCGGGCGATACCCGGTGCACCGGCACAGATTGCCAGCCAGCGTTGTATCAATAGCACTGGCAGCCAGCCCGTCACCATTACACCAGGCTGCAAACAGCGACATCACAAAACCGGGCGTGCAGAACCCGCATTGCGAGCCATGATGGTCAACCATAACCTGCTGACAGGGATGCAGACTGCCATCGGCCCGGGCAATGCCTTCAACCGTTGTTACCGACGCTCCTTCCAGCATGCCCATGAACAGAATGCAGGCATTGACCGGATGCCAGCGCATATCACCAGTCCTGCCAGTCTCACCAGTCCTGCCAGTCTCACCAGTCCTGCCAGTCTCACCAGTCTTGCCGGGCCGGGCGATCACAACGGTGCAGGCACCGCAATCGCCCTCGCCGCACCCTTCCTTTGATCCGGTCAGCCGCCTTGTCTGACGCAACCAGTTCAACAGGGTGGTGTCACCAGACAGTCCGGACACTGTCTCGATCCTGTTGTTCAGCACAAATGTGATGGTCTCGCGCACGGTATCCCTTTCCGTCAGCTGCCGCGATAGGTCGAATAGCCATAGGGCGACAACAACAACGGGACATGATAATGCGCCTCGTTATCGGCAAGCCCGAATGCGATCACAATCTCGTCAAGAAACGGTGGATCGGGAAGAAAGGTCCCCTGCGCGCCCAGATAGGCAGCGGCATGGAACACCAGCTCATACCGGCCTGCCACCATATCCGCCCCGTCAAGAAGCGGCGCATCCACACGCCCGTCATCATTGGTTACAACACTGTCCAGCAACAGGCGGTTGTCACCCGCGCGGCGATAGAGATCGATTCGCAAACCGGCAGCCGGTCGCCCCGAAGCCGTGTCCAGCACATGCGTTGTCAGTCGGCCCATGCCGCGCACCTTTCGTATTCTGGCAGTCGGACGGCGCCCAGACCGGCCATAATATGCCTCTGGCGATCCGCAGATTGCCAATTAATGATTGAACAGGCAAACAAATTTGATGAAGCTTGCGCGTGTTTCACCACTTCATGCAAGGGCCCTTGTTGATGGACGATCTACGCTTTGTCTCACCACCTGCCAGCCTTCCCAAGGCTGAATTCATGGCACGATTCGGCGGCATTTACGAACATTCGCCCTGGGTCGCCTCGTCATTATTCACACAAGGCTGTGATGTGCAGGATGACCAATTGACCCACTTCGCCGCGCGTATGGCGGGCATTGTCGATGCTGCCGGCCATGATGCGCAATCGGCGCTGCTGCGCGCGCATCCCGAACTTGCCGGTAAACTGGCCATTGCCGGGAACCTGACAGCCGAATCCAGCGCCGAACAGGCCGGGGCCGGCCTTGATGCCTGCAGCGCGGATGAATTTGCCCGCTTTCAGATGCTGAACACGCGCTATGGCGCTGCATTCGGCCACCCGTTCATCATCGCCGTTCGCGGCCTGACCCGCAGCGATATTCTTGCCGCCTTTGAACAGCGCGCCACGAACGATCCCGAAACCGAGTTCGCCACCGCCCTTGCCGAGGTGCACAAGATTGCCCGTCTGCGCCTTGCCGATTTATGCTAGGCTTGCCGGCATGCCAGTTCAAAAGACCGTATCAGGAAGCGCGCAGATGGACAAAACCGGCCACGCAGCAACAACCGCCAAACGCGATGCGCCCGCGATGACCGGCTCAACGACGGAGCTTGCCACGCCTTCGGCTGCAGATCTGGCCCCGCGCCTTGCCGCCATCTGCGGTGATTCGCATGTCAGTGTCGGCAGCAATATTGATCCCCGCTATCAGCGTGACTGGCTTGGCCGGGCCGATTCGCACCCGGCGATTGTTGTGCGCCCGGGTGATACGGCCGCGGTTGCCGCGGTGATGGCGCTGTGCGCTGAAACCCGCACCGCTGTCATTCCCTTTGGCGGAAATTCCGGGCTGGCTGGCGGCACCATGGCGGCAGACGGTCAGGATATCGTGCTGTTGTCACTGGAACGCATGAACCGCATCCGCGAGATGAATGTGCCGGGCCGTGTCATGGTGGCCGAGGCTGGCTGCATCATCGAGCATCTGCACCATGCCGCCGAGGCACAGGGGCTGATGTTTCCGCTGGTGTTCGGGGCCAAGGGTACGGCGCAAATCGGCGGCGCGCTCAGCACCAATGCTGGCGGGCTGAATGTTGTCCGCTATGGCAATGCGCGCAATCTGTGCCTTGGTCTTGAGGTGGTAACAGCCCGCGGCGAGGTGATGGACCTGCTGCCCGCGCTGAAAAAGAACAATACCGGCTATGATCTGATCAATCTGATGATTGGCGCGGAAGGCACTCTCGGCATCATCACGGCGGCCAGCCTGTCACTTGTCACGCCGCCGCCCGCCTATGCCACCGCCATGGTAAAGGTGCGCGATGTACCGGCTGCACTGGAACTGATGAATTTCACACAGGCCGAAAGCGGTGGCCGGATTGAGGCGTTCGAGTTGTTTGGCCGCCTGCATTATGACTTGTGCATCAGGCATTTGCCGCATATCACCCCGCCCTTTGCCGAGCCGGCCGATCTGGCGGTGATGATTGAGATCGCCGCTGGCAGCGATGCCGATGCAACCGTCGGGGATGATGGCAGCTTGCCTGTCACCACCCAGCTTGAAGCAATTCTGGGCACCGCGCTCGAGGCCGGCTGGATCAGCGATGCGGTGGTCGCCCGCTCAGCATCACAGCGTGCCAATATGTGGGCGATGCGCGAAGATGTGCTGTCGGCAATGGTCGCGCATGGCAAATGGGTGATGAACGACATCAGCTTTCAGGTGGCCGATCTGCCGGCCGCGATTGCCGATCTGGATGCCGCCTTTGCCGCTGTTGCGCCGGGCGTTTACGGCACTGCCTTCGGGCATATGGGCGATGGCAATCTGCATGTCTGCGCGCGGCCCTATGACAAGGACCCGGCGGATTGTCCGGCAGAGGCAGCGGCGATCAAGCAGGCGGTGCGTGATGTGGTTACCAGATGGCGCGGGTCGATCAGCGCCGAACACGGGATCGGCACGGAAAAACAGGCCGATATGAAGGCGATGAAGGACCCGGCCGCCTATGCGATGATGACATCGATCAAGGCCGCCCTCGACCCCGACAACATCCTCAACCCCGGCAAGGTGTTGATGTAGGGCCCGGTGTTGATGTAGGGCCCGGTGTTGATGTAGGGCCCGGTGTTGATGTAGGGAACGGTGTTGATGTAGGGCAAGGTATTGCTATAGGGAACGGTGTTGATATAGGGGCCTACACCATGCTGTGCAGGCCGATGCTGTTGCCCTCAGTATCAGTGATAATACCGATGAAGCCCATCTCGCCAATCGGAATCCTGTCGACAATAACGATGCTGCCGCGCGCTGTGGCGCGGGCAATGGCCGCCGCGCAATCATCGACGCTGAAATAGACCAGCGTGCCGTCCATGCTGGGCGGGCGCATATCATGCCGGATCAACCCGCCAGTGGCCCCCGCGGCCATCGGATCACCAGCGAACATCCACATCTCCATATCGCCGCCGCTCATTGGCGATTCGGTGAATGACGTCTGCACCACATCGGCGTAGAAATCCTTCGCCCGCTGCATATCGGCCACATAGATTTCGAACCATCCGACCAGATTGCGGCCCGATCTGGCGATGTCGGCGGCATCAGCTGTGTGCGGTTCAGCCATGTCTCGTCTCCTCATCTGTCAGTCGCATGAAAAAAGCGCTGCCCAACTCTGGGCAGCGTTCATATTTTCACACAAGTTTGTGAGGGGTGGCGGAGTAGACAGCACACCGGCAAGCCTGACCCGGATCAGCCAAAACTGGATCAGCCAAAACCGGATCAACCAGACCCTGATCAACCAGACCCGGAACAACCTGGCCCGGATTAGCCAGATATCACACCGGTCAGTTGGTATCGCTTCCCGAATGGAAATTGAATACCGCGCCTTCCTTGATGCCGGATGGCCAGCGCGCCGTCACCGTTTTCAGCTTGGTATAAAAGCGCACGCCTTCCATGCCGTGGATCGAATGGTCACCGAACATCGATGCCTTCCAGCCACCAAAGCTGTGATAGGCCACCGGCACCGGGATCGGCACATTCACGCCAACCATGCCGACATTCACATTGCTGGTGAAATCGCGCGCCGCATCACCGTCCCGCGTAAAGATGGCAGTGCCGTTGCCATATTCATGGTCGATCACCAGCTGGCGCGCCTCTTCATAGCTTTGCGGGCGCAACACCGACAGCACCGGCCCGAAAATCTCGTCACGATAGACAGACATGTCGGGGGTCACCCGGTCGAGCAGCGTGCCACCGACAAAAAAGCCGTCCTCATAGCCCTGCAGTTTCAGGCCGCGGCCATCGACAACCACATCAACGCCGTCCTTTTCGCCCTGGTCGATATAGCCTTCGATGCGGGCTTTCGCATCAGCGGTGATCACCGGACCCATCTCGACGCCCGGCTCGTCATACTGGCCGATCTTCAGCGCGCGCACTTTCGGCGCAAGCTGCTGAACAAACCGGTCAGCCGTGTCATCACCAACCGCCAGCACGGCCGAAATTGCCATGCAGCGTTCACCAGCAGACCCGTAGGCCGCGCCCATCGCCGCATCGACCGCCTGGTCCATATCGGCATCGGGCATGATAATCATATGGTTTTTCGCGCCGCACAGGGCCTGCACGCGCTTGCCATTGGCCGTTCCACGCGAATAGATGTAATGGCCAATCGGGGTGGAGCCGACAAAGCTGATCGCGCCGATATCGGGATGATCAAGGATCGCGTCGACAGCTTCCTTATCGCCATTCACCACATTCATCACACCGTCGGGCGCGCCGGCCTCGGACATCAGACGGGCCAGCATCATCGGCGCACCGGGATCACGCTCGGATGGTTTCAGAACAAAGGTGTTGCCGCAGGCCAGCGCCATCGGGAACATCCACATCGGCACCATCGCCGGGAAATTGAACGGGGTGATGCCGGCCACAACGCCAACCGGCTGGCGCAGCGAATACACATCCACACCGCCGGCAACCTGCGGCGAATATTCACCTTTCAGCGCATGCGGAATGCCGCAGGCAAATTCAACAACCTCCAGCCCGCGGGCAACCTCGCCCTTGGCATCATCAAAGGTCTTGCCATGCTGCGATGAAATCAGCCGCGCCAGCTCATCAAGATTGGCTTTGATCAGATCACGGAAATTGAACATCACCTGCGCGCGTTTGGCAGCCGGCGTATTTGACCAGCCCGGCAGCGCGGCCTTGGCGGCGGCAACAGCGGCCTGCACCTCATCGGCACTGGCCAGCGGTACCGAGGTAACAGCCTGTCCGGTTGCCGGATTGAACACATCCTGAGCGCGGCCACTTGTGCCAGCCGCCTCGGAACCACCGATATAATGCATCAACGTCATGGTCTGATCCTTGCGAAAGCAGATTAAAGTGAAAAGTGAAACAAAACTTACAGGCTTTTCGGCAAAGCGCAAGATAGCGCCAGGCGCAGGGAATTGCGATTTGCCCTTGGGCGCGCCAATCCTTGCGAGTCTTGCCGCGGGCATGACGTGTGGCCCGGGCATAGCTGGCGGCCTAGGGCGTGTCGCTGCCGATCTGTTCTTTCCGGTGGGCGATATAGGCCTGCATTTCCTCAATCCGGCCCGCATCCATCGGCGGCAGGGTATAGGCATCCAGCATGCGCGGCCACAGCGCCATGGCGCGCGTTGTGGCCGTTTTCGACCCGGCATCGCGCCAGTTCTCGTGATTCGACCAGTCCGACAGGAACGGTGCATAGAACGCATCCTGATAGCGTTCCATCGTGTGCGCCGTCCCAAAGAAATGCCCGCCGGGGTCCACCTCGTCATGCGCGGAAAATCCGAAATCAGCCGTATCAAAGCCGACCGGGCGCAGCATTGCCGCCATCGCCTGCAGCATTTCGCAATCGATGACCAGCTTTTCGAAATCGGCGACCAGCCCGCCTTCGCCCCATCCGGCGGCATGATAGACCAGATTGCCATGGCCGGTCACCGCGCCCCACAGCGCCATCTGCGTTTCCCACACAGCCTGCGCATCGGCGGCGTTCGATGCGCTGCAGGCACTGGTCCGATAGGGAAGGTTGTAAAACCGCGCCAGCTGTCCGCCAGCCATGTTGGCGCGGGTGTTTTCCGGTGTGCCAAAAGCCGGGGCACCGGTTTTCATATCAACATTCGAGGTAAAGCCGCCATACACCACCGGCGCACCCGGGCGCACCAGCTGGGTCAGCGCAATTGCGAACAGCGCCTCGGCATTCTGCTGCGTCAGGGCAGCGGCAAGGGTCACCGGTGTCATCGCGCCCATCAGCGTGAACGGGGTAACCACCACCGCCTGCCCCATTTCGGCCATGGCAATGGCGGCAGCGGCCATCTCGACATCAAGCTTGCGCGGCGAATTGATATTGATGTTGGTGATCGATGACGGGTCATCCGCCATTTCATCAAGGCTGATCCCGCGGGCAATGGCGGTCAGCGCCGCCGTGTCGCGCACCCGCTCCGCGCCAATGGACATCGACATGAAAATCTTGTCACTCAGCGTCAGATTGGCAAAGACGGTATCAAGATGCCGGGTGCTGACCGGCAGATCATTCGGGGCCAGGGTCTGATTGCCGAAAAAATGCAGTATATTAAAGCTCTGGCCCAGTTTGATCAGCTTTTTGTAGTCTTCGAAATTGCCGCTGCGCCGCCCGCCAGCAATGTCATGGACATTCGGTGCGCCAGACACCATGCCGAAATGAATATGCCTGCCACCAACAGTCAGCGCACGCTGCGGGTTGGTCGGGGTCAGTCGAAAGACGGGCGGCGCGCTGGCAATCGCCGCCAGGATCAGGCCGCGGTCAGCCCGCACGATCATCGAGGCCTCATCAACATCGGCACCGGCAGCGCGGAAGCGGGCGCGCACATCGGCACTCATCACTTCGATACCGTATTCTTCCAGCAGCTGCAGCGACGCCTGATGAACTGCCTCAAGTTGATCAGCACTCAGCGGGGTCAGCGGCGGCAGGTTGGTCTGGATGTCCTGCCAGCCTGCCAATCCGCCTAGCTGGCCGCCCGGCTGGCCGTCTATGCGCCCGCCTGCCGCAGCGGTATCACGTCCGGCATTGCGCCTGTTGCCGCGCCGTGTGCGCCTGCGCCCGGCATATGTCTGATCCAGATTATCCATAATCAACCCCCTCTGTCTCATGCTGTGGAACAGGCGGTCAGGCACTGTCACGAACCCGTCATATGCTGTCCAGAAACGGCAAAATTCAGCGGGCCGTTTTATGCAAAAAAGTCGCATTGCAGGCCGGAAAGCAGCGGCAAGTTCCGAAATCAGTCAAAAATGTTCTTTTTTCGTTGGATTCGGACGCCAAGGCATTGCAAGACTGCCAGATATAACAAGGAGGATCACCATGCCGCTGGAAATGAACCGCACTGTTTTCATCACCTGTGCCGTTACCGGGTCGGGAGACACCACCGGCAAATCAGACAAGGTGCCCGTAACCCCGCAACAGATTGCAGACTCGGCGCTTGATGCCGCACGGGCCGGCGCGGCGGTTGTTCACTGCCATGTGCGCGATCCTGAAACTGGTGCACCGTCACGCGATCCGGCGCTGTTCCGCGAAGTGACCGAGCGCATCCGCGATGCCGACATTGATGTGGTGCTGAATCTGACAGCCGGCATGGGCGGCGATCTGGTTCTGGGCGGGGTGGAAACACCCCTGCCGCCCGATCCGGTTGGCACCGACATGGCCGGTGCCACAGATCGGCTTGCCCATATCGCTGACTGCCTGCCGGAAATTTGCACGCTGGATTGCGGCACGATGAATTTCGGACATGGCGACTACATCATGACGAACAGCACATCGATGCTTGTCGAAATGGCCAATCAGATGAAAGCGCTCGGCGTAAAGCCCGAGATTGAAGCCTTCGATACCGGCCATCTGTGGTTTGCCAAACATCTGGTTGAACAAGGGCATATTGATATGCCGGCGCTGGTCCAGCTTTGCATGGGCATTCCCTGGGGCGCGCCGGATGATCTGAACACGCTTATGGCGATGGTCAACAACATCCCCGAGGGCTGGGTCTTTTCAGCCTTTTCAATTGGCCGGAATGCAATGGCCTATCCGGCGGCGGCTGTTCTGGCAGGCGGTAATGTCCGGGTGGGGCTTGAAGACAATCTGTATCTGTCACGCGGTGTGTTCGCAACAAATGCCCAGCTTGTCGAACGTGCCGTCACGGTCGTTGAAAATATGGGCGCATCGATTATCGGGCCGGACGCTGTGCGCAGCCAGCTTGGCCTGACCAGGCGCGCACCGGTCGCACATTAGCCGGTCGCACACCAGGAAGAGAGTCAAAGATGGCAGACACAAAAAAACCGGGCAAATCCAAACCGCAAAAAGCCGCTGTTGTTGGCGGCGGCGTTATCGGCGGTGGCTGGGTGGCGCGACTGGTCCAGAACGGCGTCGATGTCTGTATTTTCGATCCCGACCCCGAGGCAGAGCGCAAAATCGCTGCGGTGATGGAAAATGCCGACCGGGCCATCGGCAAGCTGACCATGGCACCCCTGCCTGTACGTGGCAGCATGGTGTTTGCCAGCAGCATTGCCGACGCCGTCAGTGACGCCGAACTGATCATCGAAGCGGTGCCCGAACGCCTGGATGTCAAACAGGCCGTCTATGCCGAGATTGAGGCCGCCGCGCCCCGCGATGCCCTCATCAGCTCGTCAACATCCGGTATCATGCCGACCGACCTGCAGGACGGGATGATGCATCCCGGGCGACTTCTTGTCGGGCATCCCTTCAATCCGGTCTATCTGTTGCCGCTGGTCGAACTTGTCGGCGGCAAAACCACAGACCCCGATACAATCACCCGCGCGGCCGCCTGTTTTGCCAGCATCGGCATGCATCCGCTTCCCATCAGAAAAGAGATTGAGGCCTTTGTTGCTGACCGGTTCCTTGAGGCTGTCTGGCGCGAGGCGCTGTGGCTGGTCAAGGACGGCATTGCGACAACCGCAGAGATCGATGATGCCATCCGCTTTGGTTTTGGGCTGCGCTGGGCGCAGATGGGCCTGTTCGAGACATACCGCGTCGCAGGCGGCGAGGCTGGCATGGCGCATTTCATTGCCCAGTTTGGCCCATGCCTGAAATGGCCCTGGACCAAGCTGATGGATGTTCCTGAACTGACAGACGATCTGGTGAAAACCATTTCAGACCAGTCGGATGCGCAGTCGGGCATGCATTCAATCCGCGAGCTGGAACGCATTCGCGACACCAATCTTGTGGCCATAATGCAGGCCTTGAAGGCGAATGACTGGGGGGCCGGGAAAACCCTTGCCGACTGGGAAACCGCTCTTTATGACGCGGTGCCGGCGCGCACCGAAACCGCCATCGACCAGCCGCTGGAAACGATGCGCCAGCAAGTACCGTCCGCCTGGACAGACTATAACGGGCACATGAATGAAGCGCGCTATCTGGACTGTTTCTCGATGGCGACAGATGCTGTCATGCGCTGGGTCGGGGTTGATGCGGATTATCTTGCGGCGGGCAACAGCTTTTTCACTGTAGAGACGCATATCCGGCATCTGGACGAAGTTGTCGCCGGCACGCAGATTTTTGCTACCTCGCAAATATTGCAGGGGACCGGCAAGAAGATGCAGCTGTTCCACCATCTTTATGCAGTCGTGCCGAACGGGCCTGACCGGCTGCTGGCAACGGGCGAACATATGCTGATCCATGTCGATATGACCACACGGTCGTCCTGCCTGCCGGGCGATGCTGTGGCCAGCCGCCTTGCCGAGATTACCGAGGCACACGCCCGGCTGCCGCGTCCCGACGGGGCCGGCAGCGCCATCGGCTAAATGACAAGCTGGCCCAGAGGGCCACTGCAGCAACAGAATTCAGTCTGGGAGAGAGACATATGCAGTTTGGACTGACCGAAGAACAGGAGATGATCGTCTCGACAGTGCGCAGCTTTGTCGAAACCGAGATTTACCCGCTTGAAGACGAAGTTGAAAAGAGCGGTCATGTGCCAGCCGAAATGGGCAAGGCGATCCGCGACAAGGTTCTGGAAATGGGTTTTTACGCACCAAACTTTCCCGAATCGGTTGGCGGCGGCGGGCTGAACAATCTGGAATTCGCCTTGCTGGAGCGCGAGCTTGGTCGCGGGTCCATGGCGCTGACGCATTTCTTTGGCCGCCCCCAGAACATCCTGATGGCCTGTGAGGGTGATCAGGTTGAACGCTATCTGATGCCTGCTGTGCGCGGTGAGAAGATGGATGCGCTGGCGATGACAGAACCCGATGCCGGGTCTGATGTGCGCGGGATGAGCACGACCGCCCGCCGCACTGGTGGTGACTGGATCCTGAACGGCACAAAGCATTTCATTTCAGGCGGTGATCATGCCGACTTTTTCATCGTGTTTGTGGCGACCGGCGTTGATGATACCCCGCATGGCCCAAAGAAGCGGATCACCTGCTTCCTCGTTGATCGCGGACATCCGGGCTTCGAGGTGCTGCCCGGCTACGCCTCGGTCTCGCATGCCGGATATCACAATGTGATTCTGAAGTTTGAGGATTGCCGGTTGAGCGATGCCCATGTGCTTGGCGACGTTGATGGTGGTTTTGAGGTGATGAACACCTGGCTTTATGCCACTCGCATTACCGTAGCCACGATGTGCGTGGGCCGCGCGCGGCGGGCCTTTGACTATGCGCTGCACTATGCGGCCGAGCGCAAGCAGTTCGGCAAGCAAATCGGCAAGTTCCAGGGCGTCAGCTTCAAGATCGCCGACATGATTACCGAAATCGATGCTGCTGACTGGCTGACACTGGCGGCGGCGTGGCGTCTTGATCAGGGCCTGCCTGCCAATCGCGAGATTGCCTCGGCAAAACTGTATGCGTCGGAAATGCTGGCACGCGTAACGGACGAGGCTATTCAGGTCTATGGCGGTATGGGGCTGATGGATGATCTGCCGCTGGCGCGGTTCTGGCGAGATGCGCGGGTGGAACGTATCTGGGACGGCACTTCGGAAATCCAGCGGCATATCATCAGCCGCGATCTGTTGCGCCCGTTGGGGGGATAGGCATGGATGGCCGCCAGCCAGAAACCATACGCGACCTGTCGCGGATGTTCCGGCCGCGATCGATCGTGGTGTTTGGGGGCTGGTGGGCGGAAAATGTCATCGCCCAATGCCGCAAGTCCGGTTTTGACGGTGATATCTGGCCTGTCCATCCCACCCGAACCAGCATCAGCGATGTTCCCTGCTTTGACAGTCTGGCCGCATTGCCGGGGGTGCCGGATGCGGCCTTTCTGGGGATCAATCGTCATGCGGTGATTGATATCGCCCGCGATCTTGCCGATATGGGGTGCGGCGGCGGGGTGTGTTTTGCCTCCGGCTTTGCCGAGACCGGCGATGATGACCTGCAGGCAGCGCTGGTCGAGGCAGCAGGCAATATGCCGCTGCTGGGTCCGAACTGTTACGGCTTTCTGAATTACCTTGATGGCGCGATGCTGTGGCCTGACCAGCATGGCGGCCAGCCAGTCGACAGCGGTGTTGCCATCATCAGCCAGTCATCCAACATCGCGATCAATATCAGCATGCAGGCGCGCGGCCTGCCTGTCGCCTATATCGCCTGCGTTGGCAATCAGGCGCAGACAACCCTCAGCGATATGGCTCGCACCCTGCTGGCGGATGAACGGGTTACCGCCGCCGGTATCTATGTTGAGGGCTTTATCGATCCGGCTGATTTTGCTGCCATGGCCAGCGAGGCTGCGGCGCGCGGCAAATCGATTGTCGCCATCAAATCCGGCAAGACCGAGGCCTCGGCACAGGCCGCAAGCTCGCATACCGCCGCACTGGCCGGCAGCGCGGCAGCGTCCGCTGCCTTCCTTGCACAATGCGGGGTGATTGAAGCGAACGGTCCGGAAGACATGCTGGAGACATTGAAGATTCTGCATTGCCATGGCAGGGTCGACGGCGCGCGTCTCAGCGCCATGTGCTGTTCCGGCGGTGAGGCTGGGCTGATCGCCGATCTGGCCGCCACCCCGGGCATTGGCGATACTGGTGCTATGGGCAGGGCGTTGTCCTGGCCGCATATACCCGCATCACATGCAACCGATCTGTCAGCCGTTCTGGGCCCGCTGGTTACCATTGCCAACCCGCTGGACTATCACACCTTCATCTGGGGCGATGAAGACAAGATGATGCAGACATTCGCGGCGATGATGGGCGACTGGGTCGACATGTCGGTGCTGGTGATCGATTTTCCGCGCGCCGACCGGTGCAGTGATGCAGCCTGGATGCCGGCTGTGGCGGCCATGCGCCGCGCTGGCGAGATGACCGGAACGCGCACCGCTATGCTTGGCACGTTGGCCGAAGGCATCTCTGATGCGTGGGCGGGGCAGTTGATGGATCAGGGGATTGTACCGCTATGCGGCTTTGAACATGGTCTGCGCGCCATATCGCTGGCTGCGCGCCCTGTTCCGAATGCCGGCTGGACCCCCATGCCGGCACATCCCGCGCCGCTGCACCGCCAGCTTGTTGACGAGGCTGATGCCAAAACCATGCTGTCAGCAGCAGGCATAGCTGTTCCGGCTGGCCGAAAGGCCCGTGATAGCAGTGATCTGGCGACTGCCGCCGCCGGACTACAGACCCCGCTGGTGCTAAAGGGCTTGGGACATGCCCATAAAAGCGAGGCCGGCCTTGTGCGGCTGTCGCTGATGCCTGATGAGCTGGCCGATGCGGCTGCCAGCATGACAGCTGCGAGCGGGTTCCTTGTCGAGGAAATGGCCAGCCCGCCGGTGGCCGAATTGTTGCTTGGCGTGCAGCGTGACCCGGTCTATGGCGCGACGCTGACCATCGGTGCAGGCGGCACAGCTGCCGAGCTGTTGCGCGATGTCGTCACACTGGTTCTGCCGGTTGATGCTGGCCAGATCAGAGCTGCCATTGACCGGCTGACACTGGCACCGCTGCTGCATGGGTATCGCGGCAGACCGGCCAGCGATATTGATGCGGCGGTTGATGTTGCTGTGCGCCTGACAGGCATGCTGGACGAGATTCCCGATAGCGGTCCGGCGATTGACGAAATTGAGATCAACCCCCTCATGCTGGGGCAGGCCGGCGCCATCGCTGTCGACGCGGTGATCTGGATGCGTGATACTGCCCGGGATGAACCTGCCCGGGATCAACCTGGCCAGGATAAGGCTGGCCCATAGGACGCCGTTATGGCTGGCACTTTTCCCGTCGGGAGAGACAGATGCCCATCAAGGAGAGACAAGATGACGAATACTGAAAACGCCGCTGCGGATGCGGTTGTCAAAACCCGCCGTGAGGGGCATGTCTTCGAGGTCACCCTTGACCGGCCAAAGGCCAATGCCATTGATCTGATCACCTCGCGCCTGATGGGCGAGACATTCAAATCCTTCCGCGATGATCCTGATCTGCGGGTCTGTATCGTGCGCACCGCGGGAGAGAAATTCTTTTCCGCCGGTTGGGATCTCAAGGCCGCGGCGGCCGGTGATTCAGTTGTCGGCGATTATGGCGTTGGCGGCTTTGCCGGATTGCAGGAACTGCGCGATCTGAACAAGCCGGTGATTGCCGCTGTTGAGGGTATGTGTGTCGGCGGCGGCTTCGAACTTGCACTGGCTTGCGATCTGATTCTGTCTACCGAGGCATCCAGCTTTGCCCTGCCTGAAATCAGAGCCGGCACCCTTGCCGACGCCGCCACGATCAAGCTGCCAAAGCGCATTCCCTATCATGTGGCCATGGATATGCTGCTGACCGGGCGCTGGATGGACAGCAGCGAGGCACATCGCTGGGGGTTGGTGAACGAGGTTCTTGCCGACGGGCCAAAACTGTATGACCGGGTGTGGGAACTGGCAACGATGCTGGCCGCCGGGCCGCCGTTGGTCTTTGCCACAATCAAGGAAGTGGCGCGCGAGGCCGAGGCGATGAAGTTTCAGGACATGATGAACCGGATCACCAAGATGCAGCTTGCCACGGTTGACCAGCTGTATAATTCGGAAGACGGGCAGGAAGGGTTTCGCGCCTTTACCGAAAAGCGCGATCCGGTCTGGAAAGGCCGCTGATCCGTCTGCCGACAGTTTATAGCTAAATCAGGCTATGGCTAAATCAGGCCCCTGATCGTCTCGACAAGCGTGCTGTTGATAGCGCGCGGGCCGGTGTCGAGCCTGTTCTGATGACGCCGCGCGCCCGGAATACGCACGCCGTCGATCGCGGTCATCCGGTCCATAAATGCCTCGACATGGGATTCCCATCCATCACCGGCAATCAACGCGGGTGACAGGCCGATGACCATTTCGCCGCCGCGCGGCGGCCCGCCATCACCATTGTCAGTTTGCTTTGCTTCATAGCTGAACTGCTCGCCGGTCAGTCCGGCCGCCAGCAATTCAACCATCAGCGCAATCGCCGACCCCTTATAGCCGCCAAAGGGCAGCAACACCCCGGCAGCAATCTTCGCCGGATCAGTGGTCTCGTTACCCTCGGCATCAAGGCCGGTGCCCAGCGGTACCGTCTTGCCATCACGCGCGGCGATCTGCACATCGCCCATCGCCATGGCCGCGGTTGCCATATCATAACAGACCGGCGTTTTTCCCGGGCGCGGCCAGGCAAAGGAAATCGGGTTGGTTCCAAACAGTTTTTCGCGCGTACCGGACGGCGCCACCATTGGCATATAGGCGGTGCAGGCAATACCGACGAGGCCCCGATCAGCCAGAAACTCGGTCTCTGGCCACAAGGCCGCAAAGTGATGTATTCCGGTCAGCGACAGCGCCGCCACACCAATCTCGGCAGTGGCCTCGGCCAGCACTGGCAGACCTGCCGCCTGCGCCAGCGGGGCAAAACAGCCATGCCCGTCAACATGGATGATCGCCGGTGTCTTTTTGGTCACCGTTGGCGTGGCCTTGCCATCCACCTTGCCGCTGCGAAGCGCCTTTACATATCCCGGCACGCGGAACAATCCGTGCGAATGTGACCCGTCTCGTTCGGCCCGCATCACGATATCGGCCAGCGCGCCGGCATTCGCATCATTACAGCCATTTGCCGTCATGGCGTCATGTGCCAGCGCATAAATCTCGTCAAGGCTCAGGCTTGTCTCGGACATGTTTAAACGCCTCCTAATGCCGGTAATCCGGCTCTTCTTCATCAAGAACAGCGCGAATGGCAGCCAGATGCTGTTCATTTGCATCGTCATAGCTTTCCCACTGGCGGGCTGTCTTCTCGGCCACATCATCGCCAAGAACCGACAGCGCCCGGCCCGTAGACAGGGCGGTGATATAGGTACGGCAACCGCGTTCAAAATGATAGGCCAGATCAAAAGCCAATGCCGGCGTCGGCCCCACCGTCAGGAACCCGTGATTGCCCATCATCATCATCATCTTGTTGCCCAGCAGGCGTGACAGGCGCTCGGCCTCATCGCCAACCCCCATACCGCCAAACCCGCTGTCAATCGCGATGCGATTGTGAAAGCGCGCTGTAGTCTGGTCGACAGCTGGCAGTTCGGGAGACTCAAGAACGCTCAGCGCGGTGGCATAATGCGTGTGCAGATGCACGATGCAGCGGGCCTGCGGATTGTTGCGATGCATGGCCCCATGGATGGACCAGGCGGTCGGATCCACCCGCGCGCGCGCCTCATCAGACAGTTCATGCGCATCAACCAGCAACAGATCGCTGGCCTTCAGCTTGGAAAAATGAATGCCGTAGGGGTTAATCAGAAAGGTCTGGCCATCGTCCGATACCGCGCATGAAAAGTGATTGGCAATCCCTTCATGCATCCCTTCGCGGACCACCCAGCGGAATATTGCAGCCATATCGCGGCGTGCTTCATTTATATCTGTATTGATCTGTGACATAAATTCATCCCCCCTTTTTTGCCAACGGGTTACCAGTGGGTTTCCAACGCGTTGCCAGACTGCCGCATTGAAAGGTTGCATGGCAACGTAAAATTGCCTGCCGATTTTTCACAGTTGCGCCAACGCAGCCAGCAGGGTGAAATGGCCACAGAAACCAACAAGGAGCGCGTTTCAATGGAACTTTGCAGATCGCTTGTCGGCGGCAAGCCTGTTGCCGGATCACGGCCACCTATCGACAAGCATTATCCCGCCACCGGCGAGGTGATCGCCCGCATCGAGCCAGCTGACGAGACTGTGCTTGATCAGGCCGTTGCGGTGGCTGCTGAGGCACAACGCGAATGGGGTGCCCACAGCGGGGCCGAGCGGTCTGCCATTCTGCAGGCAGCGGCTGACGGGTTGCGTGCGCGCAATGATGAGTTGTCGCGCCTTGAAGTGATGGATGTTGGCAAATGTTATGGCGAAGCGGTATCGGCAGATGTGCCGAGCGGCGCCGATGCGATGGCGTTTTTTGCCTCAATGGCGATGACGGAAACCGGCGACATGCACCGGTTTGGAGATGCTATCGCCTATTGTGAGCGCGTACCACTTGGCGTCTGCGCTGGTATCGGTGCGTGGAATTATCCGGTGCAGATCGCCTGCTGGAAAGCCGCCCCTGCACTGGCGGCGGGCAATGCCTTTATCCTGAAACCGTCCGAGCTGACCCCGCTGACAGCGCATCTTGTCGCCGAAATTCTGAGTGATGCCGGCCTGCCAGAAGGTCTGTTCCAGATCATTCACGGTGATCACAGCATCGGGCGGGCGATCTGTGCGCACCCCGGCATCGCCAAGATCTCGCTCACCGGCGGGGTTGATACTGGCCGCCTGATCATGGCGCAATCTGCCGAGACATTGAAAAAGGTCACGCTCGAACTTGGTGGCAAGTCACCCCTGATCATTTTCGCCGACGCCGATTTTGACACTGCCGTTGAAACCGCGCTGGCAGCAAATTTCTACACCGCTGGCGAAGTCTGCTCGAACGCCACCCGTGTCTATGTCGAGGAGTCCATTGCCGCCGATTTCGAGGCAGCGCTTGTTGAACGCGCGCGTGCCATGCGGGTTGGTGATCCGATGGCCGATGATGTGCAGATGGGCGCGCTGATTTCAGAGCCACATCTGAACAAGGTGCTGGATTATGTTGCTGTCGGCACAGCAGAAGGTGCAACGCTTGCCACCGGCGGCAAGCGCATTCATCCGCAGGGCTTTGAAGCCGGTTACTTCATGGAGCCGACAATCCTGACGAAATGCCGGGATGATATGCGTGTGGTCCGTGAGGAGATTTTTGGTCCGGTGATGTCAGTTCTGACCTTCAGCGATGAGGATGATGCGATCCGCCGCGCCAACGCCACCGAATTCGGCCTGGGGGCGGGTGTCATGACGCGTGATCTGACACGAGCACACCGTGTCGCCGGCGCGTTGCAGAGCGGTAATGTCTGGGTGAACACCTACAATCTTCTGCCGCCGGGGCTGCCGTTTGGTGGGGTCAAACAATCCGGCTTCGGGCGTGAAAACAGCACCTATTCGCTGGACGCCTATAGCGAGATCAAGACAACCTATATCCAGCTTTAACGCACCGGCTGGCGCGGGCCGGCCACAGGAAAGGTGGCAGACGCCCAATGCTTCAACTGACAATCGCACTGCCAATGATAAATGCCCCACATCGAAGCCGATAACTGATGGCGATGATTCTCTCGATCACAACCGACCGCAAACAAGGCGGCATCGCCACCGCACTGCAATCCTATTCGCGGGCGCTTGGCCAGTGCGGGCATCATCACACCATAGTGCTGCCTTCGGATTCGGTTGCCCTTGACGGTCTTGCCGGGATCGAAACAGTCACGCTCATCACCATGCCGGCAGCATTGATCCGGTTTCATCTGGCAACCCGTGCGCTGTTCAGCCGGCAGCTGCACCGCACCTTCGCCGATGCTGATGCGCTGTTCCTTCATAATGCAAGGCTGGTTGCGCCTTCGCGCGCCTTTAATCGGCCGGTAGTGCTGTTCAGTCATTCCGGAAAGCTGCGGCATATTGCAGATGCTGATCATGCCGTATTCCTGTCTCATGCGGCGGCGGGCCGGGCCGGTGATCATCTTACTGCCACCACCATGGGCGAGCATGTCAAGGCACCGGTCATCCATGTGATACCGCACGGGTTCCCTGCACAGCCGGCGGTGCGCCGCGAATCAGATCCGGCGGCAGCGCTGCAGGTGGTTGCGGCTGGCCGGTTCGTCGAGAAAAAGGGGTTTTCAGTGCTGATCGACGCGGCACAGTTGCTGCATCAGCGCGGCATTTCTGTGCAGATCGCGGTATATGGTGACGGGCCGCTGGCCCCGGCACTTGCCCGGCAGGCAGGTGATGCCGGCCTGACCAACTTTGCCCTTCATGGCTGGACCGCCGATCTCGGCAGCGTCTTTGACAATAGCGATCTTTTCTGTCTGCCATCACGTGATGAACCGTTTGGTCTGGTGATTGGCGAGGCGATGGGCCGCGGCCTGCCGATGGTTGCCACCAAGACCGACGGGCCGCTGGATGTTCTGGGCCATGCCGGCCTGGCAACTGACAAGACTCTGCAGGCTGGCGGTATTCTTGTCCCGCCAGGCGATGCCGATGCCATGGCAGACGCCATCACCTTTTTCGCCACGGATCGCACAGCGCTGCAGGCGGCAGGAACGGCAGCACAGCGGCGGATTGCCGACGACTTCGGTATGGCGGCGCTGGCAGACAGACTGGACAGGCTTATTGCGGCGGCGGGGCCGCGTCCATCGGCAGAGCCGTAGTGAACTTGATTTCTTCCATCGCAAAGGATGAGCTGACATCGGTCAGCTGAACTTCGCTGATCAGACGGCGATAGAAAGCATCATAGGCATTCATGTTGGCCACAACGACGCGCAACATGTAATCCACCTCGCCGCTCATCCGGTAGAATTCGACAACCTCCGGCATTGCCGAAATACCGTGCGCAAATTCGGCAAGCCATTCGGCATTGTGCTGATTGGTGCGCAGCGCCACAAACACCGACATCGGAACCCCGACTTTCTTGCCATCAAGAAGGGCAACCCTCTTGCGGATCACCCCGGTTTCCTCAAGCCGCTGAATTCGCCGCCAGCATGGTGTGACCGACAGACCGACCTTGCGGGCAATCTCTGCCACCGGTTGCGCGGCATTTTCCTGAAGTCGTGCAAGGATGTTCCTGTCAATTGCATCCATCGCCGCCATGACATCTTTCCTTTCTGTGTCAGACCCTGTGACTGGTGCGCACCGTATGGCACGCCAGCAGGCTCTTTTCTTTCTGAAACGTGCCGATAACGAAAACAATTTCTACAAAACGCGGCTATATGTGCCTCATTTGAAAAGAATTGGCGCGGTTAGGGTTTTTTTACAAGTATTTGCGCCATGCTTGATTTTGCTGATGTGACAGCGCATGGTCCGGGCATGACAGACTATCTCTACGGATTGTCCGGCCCCAGCCTGCTGTGTGTCGATGACTGGACAGATTACGCGCTGATTGACAGCGGCGACGGGCGCAAGCTGGAACGGTTCGGACGATACAAATTCATCCGGCCCGAACCGCAGGCAATGTGGGCCCCGCGCCTTGACAGCACAGTCTGGGCTGCTGACGGCACCTTTGTGGCCAGTCAGGGGCGCGGTGAGGATGACGAGGATTCGGGCGGCTGGTCGCTGTCTCCATCGCTGCCTGAACAATGGGAAGTCGGATATGACGGGCTGCGATTCATCGCACGGCCAACACCGTTCCGGCATCTGGGTTTCTTTCCTGAACAGGCACCTCACTGGCGGTGGTGTGCCGACCTGATCGACAGATTCCTTGCCACCCACAAGCGCCCGCCGCGCATCCTGAACCTGTTCGCCTATTCAGGTGTTGCTTCAATCCATGCCGCGCGGGCTGGTGCTGAGGTCACGCATGTTGATGCCAGCCGCAAAGCCATCGCACAGGCGTTCGAAAACCGCGATACCGCGGGGCTGCAGGATGCACCAATCCGCTTTATCACCGAAGATGCCATGCGCTTTGTCGAGCGTGAGGCGCGGCGCGGACGGCACTATGACGGCATTCTGCTGGACCCGCCAAAATATGGGCGCGGACCAAAGGGCGAGCGATGGCGCATCGAAAGCGATCTTGTGCCGATGCTGCAGGCCTGCCGCGGCCTGCTGTCCGAAACACCGCTGTTTCTGCTGCTGACAATCTATGCCATCCGCGCATCATCACAGGCAGCACATTTTGCCATGGCCGACATTGTTGCGGCGCTTGGCGGCGAAGTTACATCAGGCGAACTTGTCATTGTTGAGGACCTGCCCGTCAGGACCCGGACTGTTAAGACCCAGGCTGATGAAGCGATCTCGCCGCGGGTCATTTCTCAGGCCAATTTCGCCCGCTGGACGCCATTCTGACAGCCCCGCTTTCGGGCGACCCTCAATCAGGCCGGTCAATCAGCCCGGTCAATCAGCCCGGTCAATCAGCCCGGTCAATCAGGCCGGGTGCCGGTAACGCAGCGCCTCATATAGCGTAACCCCGGTGGCGACTGCCAGATTCAGTGAGTCCGATCGCCCCAGCATCGGCATCCGGATCACCGTATCGCAGGCCTCAACCAGCTGGTCCGGCAAACCGGACTGTTCGTTCCCCATCAACAGGATCAACGGCCCCTGATAGTCAGCGTCGCGGTAGTCACGGCTTGCTGGCAAGGCTGTGCCGATGATGCGCCCTGGCCAGGCCGCCGCAAAATCGACAAAGGCATCAGCATCCATCATGGCAATACCAACATTGAACACCGCCCCCATCGAGGCGCGCACGGCCTCCACCGAATAGGGGTCAGTGCAATCACCAACCAGAATCACCCCTTCAGCGCCCGTAGCATCGGCTGTTCGCATGATGGTCCCCAGATTGCCCGGATCCCGCACCCGGTCCAGCGCGACCCACAGGGGCGAACCGCGGCCTGACCTTGCGTCGGGGGTTGTCAGACGCTGTTCAAAGGCACCAAGAACCATTTGCGGGTTATCTTTGCGGCTGATCCGTCCCAGCAGGGATTCTGTCATCGGCAGGGCCCGGCCACCATCGCGTTCCAGCGCTTCCAGCAGCGGACGGACATGCCGGTCATTCTCGCGCCCGGCAAGGAAGGCCAGACGATGCAGCCGCCAGCCAAGCGACACGGCTTCGGTACAGATTCGCGTTCCCTCGGCCAGAAACCAGCCAGTCTGGCGACGATATTTTCGCTCATGCAACGCACGCAGGCGTTTCACCTCGGCATTCGCGGCGCTGGTGATCGGATCGGGCAGGTTCAAGGCCAATATTTCCTGTCACAACAAAACGATTGGCAAACCAATTTTTTGTTTTGATTGCGACCCTTTCCTTCGTACATAGTCAGACAGGGAATGTGGATCGCCTTACAGCCAAGACCGAAAACAGGGGCAATGGCGCGGGCAGATGCGGGGACTATTGGCCATGAGTGCGCCTACAATCAAGTCACTTTTGCAAGATGACGGCAATGAAACCGCGCAAAGAATCGGGTTTCTGCTGCTGAACGAGTTTTCGCTGCTTGCCTTTGCCTCGGCGATTGAACCCTTGCGCTCGGCAAACAGGCAGAGCGGGCGCGAACTTTATCAATGGGTGATCGCCAGCACCGACGGCACACCCGCCGCTGCCAGTAACGGTGTTGAGGTTGCCTCGGACGGCGATCCGTCGGTGCTGCAGGACTGCCGCATGGTATTTGTCTGCGCCGGGGTAAATGTGCGCGGCAACACCGATCGCAACACGCTGAATCTTGTCCGGCGGCTTGATCGTAACGGCGCGGTGATCGGCGCGATTTGCACGGGCACCTATGTCATGGCCGCCGCCGGTCTGCTGGATGACCGGCGTTGCACCATCCATTGGGAGAATATCGACGGGCTGAGCGAGGAATTCCCCGAGCTTGAAATCACCAATGATTTGTTTGAGGTCGATGGCACGCGCGTGACCTGTTCCGGCGGGACGGCATCGCTAGACATGATGCTGAACCTGATTGCACAGGCGCATGGGTCAAACCTTGCCGCCGAGGTATCCGACCAGTTCATTCATGACCGTATCCGCGAGCCTACCGACCGCCAGCGGATGGAGCTGCGCTCGCGCCTTGGTGTCAGCCACCCCAAGCTGCTGGCAGTGGTCAAGACGATGGAAGACAATCTGGAAGAACCGCTGGCGCAAACCGATATTGCGCGCATGACGAACCTGTCGACCCGTCAGCTTGAACGTCTGTTCCGTAAATATCTGAACACCACGCCAACCCGCTATTACCTGAATTTGCGGCTGGCGCGCGCCCGCCATCTGCTGCGTCAGACATCAATGTCGATTCTGTCTGTTGCACTTGCATGCGGTTTTGTATCGGCATCGCATTTCTCGAAATGCTATCGCGAATGCTATGGCCGCACGCCAAGGGCTGAACGCGCGCCCGGCTGACGCATATCCGCTATTCTCGGCGAAACCCTGATTGCCGCAAAAAGTTATCCGGCGCTGGCCTTGATCGCTGACATCATGCTGGCAAGGCCGGTCTTGCGCGTCGCCGATAAATGCGAATCAAGTCCGATCTCGGCCAGAAACTGTGCATCCGTTGACAGGATTTCATCCGGCGTGCGCTGCGAATAGACGCGGATCAGCAGGGCGATCAGGCCCTGCACGATCGCGGCGTCCGAACCGGCATGAAAGCGGATTTCATCGCCTTCGCGCTCGGCTGCGAAATGCACCACCGACTGACAGCCCCGCAACTGATATTCATCTTTGTGATAGATATCGGGCAGCGGCGGCAGCTGACGTCCAAGGTCGATCAGCAGCTGATAGCGGTCTTCCCAATCATCCAGAAAGCTGAATTCATCTACGATTTCGGCGGCGGCGGCGGCGGCTCGGTTCATCAGGCACTCTCTTTGCGGGTCGATTCAGCAGCAGAAACAGCATAGTGTTCACGCCAGCTCAGCTGCGGAAAACAGGCTGACTGGCGCGTGTCATCCATGCACGGGGATATTGCGACGCCGCGCCAAAAGATCAAGAAGGCGTCCTGCCGCATCCGTGGATTTGGTACCCGGCGGAAAGACTGCCGCCGCACCTGCCGCTGTCAGCGCTGGCACATCCCCCGGCGGAATGACGCCGCCCACAACCAGTTCGATATGACGCCCTTCACCCGCATCAAGACGCCGGCGCAGCGCTGGAACCTGGCTCAGATGGGCTGCGGCAAGGGTTGAAATGCCCACCGCGTCGACATCGCTTTCAATGGCAAGGTCATACACCTCGTCAGGGCTCTGGAACAAAGGGCCAATGGTGACATCAAAGCCGATATCGGCAAAGGCCGAGGCGATCACCTTCTGGCCGCGATCATGGCCATCCTGACCAAGCTTGGCCACCAGCAAACGCGGGGCGCGTCCTGTGGCAGCAGCAAACGCATCCACCCGGTCCTTCAGGATGTCGATATCAGCACTGATATCCGGATTGGCTTTCATGCGGGCCTTCCAGACACCGCGCACCATCTTGATCTCGGCCTTGTGGCGACCAAAATGACGTGCCATGGCCGCCGACATCTCACCAACTGTCGCCCGCGCCCGCGCCGCCTCGATGGCAAAGGGCATCAGATTGTCACTGCCGGCGGCCGCGTTGGCCAGCGCATCAAGTGCAGCTGCCACCCGCCCGCTGTCACGGCTGGCGCGAATGGTTTTCAGGCCGGCAATCTGCTGCGCGCGCACCTCGCTATTGTCGATCCGCCGCACCTGAACTTCTTCGCTGCCATCACTGCGCTGGGCGGGCGGAAAGCTGTTCACGCCGATGATCTGGCGTATGCCTGAATCAATCTCGGCCTGGGTGGCGGTGGCCACCTCTTCGATCCGCAATTTCGGAATACCCGCCTCTATCGCAGCCGCCATGCCGCCCAGTTCCTCAACCTCGGCTATGTGATGGCGCGCCCGCGTGATCAGCCCCTGCGTCAGCTCCTCGACCAGATGCGACCCGCCAAACGGATCGATCACATGCGCCATATTGGCTTCGCTTTGCAGATGAAGCTGCGTATTGCGCGCGATGCGGGCGGCGTGGTCGGTCGGCAGCCCCAGCGCCTCATCCAGCGAATTCGTATGCAGCGATTGCGTATGACCGGCAACCGCCGCACTGGCCTCGATACAGGTGCGCGCCACATTGTTGAACACATCCTGTGCCGCCAGCGACCATCCCGATGTCTGGCAATGGGTCCGCAACATCAGGGATTTCGGGTCCTTCGGGTCAAAATTCTTCTTCATGATCTCGGCCCACAGCACCCGCGCGGCGCGCAGCTTGGCAATCTCCATGAAGTAATGCATGCCGGTGGCAAAGAAGAACGACAGGCGCGGGGCAAAAGCATCCACATCAAGACCGGCAGCCACCCCGGCCCGCACATATTCCAGACCGTCAGCCAGCGTGTAGGCCAGTTCCAGATCGTTCGAGGCACCTGCTTCCTGCATGTGATAGCCAGAGACCGAAATGAAGTTGAATTTCGGCATGTGGTCGGCGCAATAGCCGAAAATATCCGAGATGATCCGCATCGACGGGGTCGGCGGATAGATATAGGTGTTGCGCACCATGAATTCTTTCAGCACGTCATTCTGGATCGTGCCGGCCAGTGCCTCTGGCGGAACACCCTGTTCCTCTGCGGCGGTAATGAACAATGCCAGAACCGGCAGAACCGCCCCGTTCATCGTCATGGAAACCGACATCCGGTCCAGCGGAATATCACGGAACAGAAGGTTCATATCGGCGATCGAATCAATCGCCACACCCGCCATCCCGACATCATCGGCAACCAGATCATCATCCGAATCATAACCGCGATGCGTTGGCAGATCGAATGCCACCGACAGCCCCATCTGCCCGGCCGCCAGATTGCGGCGGTAAAAGGCATTTGATTCCTCGGCCGTTGAAAATCCGGCATATTGACGAATGGTCCAGGGGCGCGTTGCATACATCGTCGGATAAGGACCGCGCAGGAAGGGTGCGATGCCCGGCTGCCCGTCAATTACCGGCTGGCGGTTCGCCTGATCACGTGCCGGCAGACCCGGCAGCGAGATGCCTTCCGGCGTCATCTTTGATGGCAGCGTGTTTGTGCTGACACCTGCGGGATTGCCAACTGGCAGATCGGTATCTGGCAAATCGATATGTGGCAAATCGGTATCTGGCAGATCGATTCTGGTAAAATCAGGAATACGGGTCATGCGCTGCCTCCCTCTGGCAGCAATGATGCCAAAAGGCCAAGCTTGTCATCACTTGTAGCCAGCGCATCAGCTGCCACCATGCGCACGCTGCCCATTGCTGTTCCCATCACGTCAGACTCATCAAGTCCGCAGGTGATGATCCCGTCGGGGCGGGCAGTGGCAATCGCCGCATCATCATCATGCGCCAGCATGACCGCCTGCATGCCGGCAACATCCAGCCACCGGCGCGCCATTTTTTCCTGTGCGCCAGCAGTATCAGCCGGGCCACGCAGAAGCAAAATCCGCGGCGATTGCTGTGATACGCTGCGGCGCAGCGCTTCGACCGGCGCTGCCGGGCGGCGCAGATGGCCAAAGGCGGGCAGTACTGGTGGCACTGTCTCGCCGCGCGGTTGCAGGGTCACACCAACCAGATCAGTCTGACCGCTGCGTATGGCGGTTTCCCGGTCATCTGCCGCGCGCGTTGCAAGATCGTCGATGACGCCGTCCGCCAGTGCTGCCAGAAGGCCGCCACCGCGTTCGATATCCTGAAAAGCAGCCCAGCTCGCCGCGGCCAGATCATCGCTTCGCTGTTCAATGAAAGGTGCGCCGGCCGCCGGGTCCAGCGTTGTTGCGAGTTGTGATTCGGCAATCATCATCGCTTGTGTCATGCGCACAAGCCGCATCGATGCTGGCGTTTCACCGGTCAGCAGATCATGCCCGAACCCGGCCAGCGCGTCTGCCCCGCCAATGGCCCCGCCCAGCAAAGCGGTTGTGGTGCGCAGCATATTCACTTCGGCGTCCAGCACAGACATCATCCGCAACCCGCCAAATCCCTGCAGATACAGCGCCGGCATGTCGCTGCGCGACACCCCGCAGGCGGCCAGCATCCCGGCATGGAGGCTGCGCATGGCCCGGCATTTGGCGATGGCTTCGAACATATCTCCGGTCAAGGCCACACGGGCTGACATATGGCTGGCAACACTGGTGACCTCGGCCCCGCTGGCCACCCCTTCGCGCAGGATTTCAGCCATGCCGGCGAGAATGAATCCCAGCTCCTGTGCTGCGGTAAGCCCCTGATTGTGGCGCGCCCATCCATCGACCCGCATCAGGCGGTGCGTTGGCGCTGCCTGATGGACAAGGCCCAGACCGGTGGTGATGCGCGCACGATGCCCGCTGCCGGCAAAGGGATCGATGCCCAGATCAATCTGCACATCTTCCGGGCGCATATCCTCCGGCGCATCCTCGCCAGACTCACCGCAGCGCAGCAAAGCCACATACAGATCGCTATATCGGTTGGCATGATCATCAGCAGCCCCGAAGCCACCTTCAAAGCCGATGGTGATGGCTGACAGGACAACCGATTGCAGCCGCGCCGAAATTGTCTGCGGGTCGGTATCTGCAAGCGACAGCGCTGTTGCGCCGCTGGCAAGCACGTCCAGAATGTCATCATTGCTGCTGCCATGCGCCAGTGGCTGGCAGATGTCCCAGCCACCTGTCAGGCGTGATGCAGGTGATGCCGGCAACAAAGGTGCCGCATCGGCATCATCACCCGTGGCCGGATAGAAAGCGTGCGTGACCAGCCCGTCTTCATCACGGCGTGCAAGGCTGTCCGCTGACGCCCCTTTCAGCACTTTTTCCACCATCGCCGACCAGTCAGACGGATTGGCAGCTGTGAAGTATGTTGATGTCTCGGTCATGCCGACGGGTTTCTTTCTTGTACAGGCCGGGCTATCGTGCGTCAGCACTGCCGGGCAGGTCGCTGACGGCACTGCATGTTTTATTAACGGGCCATCTCTGACCAAAGGGCAATGCTCTACCACCGGGTCGGGCATCGCCACCAGGCCAAGAATAGCCAATAGGCCGAGGATAGCCAATGGCCACGCCCAATGCCACTCCCTATTCCCCAGATGATAGCAAGGATACCGGCATGTGGGCGAATGGTGATCCGCGCGATATCAGCACCAATCTGCGGGCTGACCGCTGGGTCTTTTTCATATTGCTTGCCATCACCTGTCTGCGCAGCCTTTCCATTCTGGCCAGCCCGCTGGAGCTTGGCGTTGACGAGGCGCAATACTGGTTGTGGAGCCAGACATTCGATTTCGGCTATTTCACCAAACCGCCGCTGACAAGCTGGATCATCGGCCTGTCGCACGCGGCATTCGGTCATCATCAATGGGCCGTGCGCCTGCCAGCGCCATGGCTGCATCTGCTGACAGCGCTGGTGTTGTGGCGCGGGGCGGTCTGGCTTGCCAGCCCGGCAGCCGGGCGACGTGCAGCCCTGTTGTGGATCACCCTGCCAGCAGTCGGACTTGGCAGCTTCCTGATGTCGACAGACACACCGCTGCTGCTGTTCTGGTCTGCCGGTCTGCTGGCGATCATCGGCGTGATGGGCAACCGGATTGGCATCGAACGCGGCATGCTGCTGGCCGGGGCGGCGTTCGGCATCGCCTTTCTGGCAAAATATGCCGCCATCTATGCATTCCCGGGGCTGGTTCTGCTGATAGTCATCACCCGCGTCTGGCACGCTGAAACCCGACTGCCACTGAAGGCGCTGATCTGGTTTGGCGGCGGATTTCTGCTGCTGGCCAGCCCGAATCTGATCTGGAACCTGTCGCATGATTTTGCCACCGTGCGCCATCTTGGCGATAACGCAAATCTGGCCCGTCAAAGCTATGATATCGGCAACAGCATCCGCTTTATCGGTGCGCAATTCCTGACCGCGGGTCCGCTGGTCTTTGCCCTGATGCTGGGTGTCTTCAGGCTGCGCACCACCGCTACCAAGCATGTTTTGCTGTTTGCGTTTTCGGCACCGCCACTACTGATCATCACACTGCAGGCCTTTCTCAGCGAGGCGAATGCCAACTGGGCGCTGACAGCGATGCCGGCATTGGTGCTGTGGCTGGCCATCTGGCCATCACAGGTGTCAGACCTGTCACAGCGGCCTGAATCAACACCGCCGCACACGCGATGTCTGACACGCCGTCGCCTGGTTGGCATGGCCGCCGGTGTGAATGCGCTGTTGGCGGCGGTGCTGGTTGTCATTTGCTGGGCCGGCAGCATGGGACCGATAACGCCCGAATCTGACCCGTTGCGCCGTCTGCGCGGATGGCATGATCTGGCAGTCGATACGCGCGCGGTGCTGACAACGCATGACGCGCGCACGGTGATTGCCGACCGGCGGGCCAGCGCGGCACTGCTGCACTGGCATTTTCATGACAGCGACATCACTGTGCTGGTGCATGATGATGATGGCTATCCGTCAAACCATTTTGAGGCGAACCACCCGTGGACCCCAACCCCCGGCCGGCGAACCGTTGCGCTGCATGCACATGAGACACCGCCCGCCATCGGCACTGTTCTGTGGAATGCCGAGACCGCGCTGTCAGATACAAAGATCGCGCAGAACAGGTCACGCCGCCTCTATCTGTTCAGCGGCATCGAATAGGACCGAGCATACGAATCTGGGCCGCCTGCCATATCTGAACTGGGGTCGAAGGCTGGCGGCTAGACGGTTCCACGCTTGGTAATATCAGCGAACACCCGCAAGGTTTCCTCGCTGACATGATGCTCGACACCTTCGGCATCTTCCTCGGCAATGCTGGCCGGCACGCCGATGGTAACCAGAAAATCACGTACAATCTGATGCCGCGCCTGACTGGCCTCGGCAAGTGCCTTGCCCTTGTCGGTCAGAAAGATCGACCGGTAAGGCCGCGTCTCGACAAGGTCTTCACGCTGCAAACGCTGGATGATGGCATTGACCGTCGGGCTGGTCACCCCGAAGCGTGCGGCAAGATCAACCGTTCGCGCCTCGCCGGTGGTGGCGATCAGCTCGGAGATCATCTCAACATAATCTTCGGCAACTTCGGACTGGTGCGCACGGCGAATCCGATCGAATTTCGCGGCGCTGTCAGCAACCTGTTCATTGGTCTGTTTGTCTGTCATGTCTTTGATTTCTTGCGATGGCACGGTGACGTTATAAAGAAAGACAAGAAATTTAGCCACACCAAAATTTTTGAAATCATTTTAATTTAGATGCGTATTCCACGCAGCTGCGTGGTTGCGCGGCGTCATCTTGTTGGATATTGTCCGCCCCGCAGTGGCCGTTCGGTGTGACCGGACAGCCCGTTTCGACTGCCGGAGATATCACCCATGACCGACACCACAAGAACCGAGCTTGAAGCCGCCGCATTCCGCCGCCTTGTCAGCCACCTTCAGAACCGCACCGACGTGCAGAATATCGACATGATGAACCTGGCGGGTTTTTGTCGTAACTGTCTGTCTCGCTGGTATCGGGAAGAGGCCGCAGACAAGGGAATCACAATCGAGGACAGCGCCGCGCGGAAGATTGTCTATGGTATGGATTATGCCGACTGGAAGGCACAATACCAGACCGAGGCAAGCTCCGAGGCGCGCGCCACTTACGACAAGACCCACAAACACGACAATTGACCGGCATACCGACCGGCAGGAAAAGGATCAGGGCATCATGGCCATCATTCCAGGCACCGGCGCGGGCGCCGAACAGCTGACCCAGTTCATCGAACGTATCGAACGTCTCGAGGAAGAGAAACGCGCCCTCATGGCGGATATTCGCGATGTCTATAGCGAGGCCAAGGCCACGGGCTTTGAGCCAAAAATCATGCGCCAGCTCGTCAAGATGCGCGCCATGGACCGTGATATCCTGCAGGAGCAGGACGAGTTGCTGACAACCTATCGCAATGCTGTCGGCCTTGTCTGAGGCAGCTGGCCGATGACCCTTGATCCGTTCGGCACACGGCTGACAGAAGCGATGCGACGCACCGGCACACCGCTCTGTATGGGGATCGACCCGCATGCGGCGATGATTCCGCCCTTGTTTGGTGATGCCAGTGTCGCGGGCAGCCCGGCTGCTCTTCGGGCGGTTGGTGACTTTGTCATGGCCTGTCTTGACGCGGCGAAGGGCAAAGTGCCAGCAATCAAGCCGCAAGCTGCATTCTTTGAAGCGCAAGGACCGGATGGGTTGAAAATCCTTGCGGCTCTGCAACGCGAAGCTATCGACGCCGGATTGTTGGTGATCATCGATGCCAAACGCGGTGATATCGGCAGCACCTCGACCGCCTATGCCACTGCATGGATTGGTCATGATGCGCCCTTTCCGTCTGATGCGCTGACGGTCAATCCGTATCTGGGCATCGACACGCTGGACCCGTTTCTGACACACGCCGATTCGCAGTCAGCCGGGCTGTTTGTTCTGGTGCGCACCAGCAATCCCGGCGCTGGTGACCTGCAGGATCTCACCGCTGACGGAAAACCTGTTTTTATGCAGCTGGCTGAACGTCTGGCGCCGCTGGTGGCCGCACGTATCGGATCGCACAGCTGGTCATCACTGGGGATTGTGGCCGGTGCCACCTGGCCGGATGAGGCCATCAACCTGCGTGATACCCTGCCCTCAGCACCGTTTCTGGTGCCTGGTTTCGGTGCGCAGGGGGGCAGTGCCGCCGCCGCGCTTGCCGGGTTGAAAAAGGTAAACGGGATCTGGGAAGGCGGGCTTGTGAACAGCACGCGCGGACTGATTTTCCCAAAAACAGCCGCCAGCGCGTCCACAAAGGCAGACTGGCGCGCTGCCATCGATGCCGCCATAAGTGACAGCAGCAGCGCCCTTGCTGCCGTGAACTGACGCGCCGCCAATCCTGCGCACGAGTTCAGTCTGCCCGGGCTCGGCTTCCGATCGTGATTCAGGTCCTGTTTCTGGCCCCGTTCTGAACGAAAAAATCGCTGTAAATATTCACAAAATATTTCCGCCACTTCACGTGCTCGTTACCACGCTGTTTTGCGCTTTTTGAGGCCTCTTAACGCCGTCCATCATCACCCTGAATGAATGGCTATACATGACAGTTGTCCCGGTCTGCGTTCGTGTGCGCTTACCTTTACTTGTCACGCAGATAGCCAGTGAAATGCGGGTGACAGACATGACAGATAACAGTGTAACAGAGATCGTTGGGCCAGACGAAATGACTGGACCTGACGAAGTTACAGGACCAGACGAAATTGCCGAACATGAAGACGCGGCAAGCGCCGCCATCTCGGACGCCGCCATCTCGGACGCTGATGAACCAGAAACTGACGATATGGAAACTGGCGATGAAGAGGCATCAGAGGCTGCTGCCAAACCAAAGCGCCGGAAGGCCAGTTCTGATGCCCCAAAATCTGCAGCCAAAGCGGCCACTAAATCTTCGGCAAAATCTTCGGCAAAATCTTCGCCAAAGTCTGCAACCAAAGCAGCAGCAAAATCCGCAGGCAAGTCTTCGGCAAAATCGGCAAGCCCCGAAGATGACATGCCGGCGACACCGGACATAAATGTGTCATCTGCCGGCACCGGCAACGATGAAATGTGTGAGGGTGAACTCGTCTGGTATAATGAGCGCAAGGGATACGGCTTCGTGCGCATTGGCGAGGACGAGGTGTTTCTGCACCGCTCAACCCTTGATCGATTCGGCCTCGTGCGTCTTCTCACCGGCGACATCGTGGCGGTTTCGCTCAGTACCAATGAACATGGACAGGTGATCAAGGACCTGCTGTCGGTCAAACGTCCGCTAAGCCCGGCACCGCCGGCAGCGCATGAACCCGAAGAGGGCGAACTGCGCGCCGTGGTCAAGTTCTTCAACGATCTTCGCGGCTATGGTTTTGTGACCGCCGACAGTCTGGAAGATGATGTGTTTGTGCATTCACGCGTGTTGAATGATTGCGGATTCAGCTCGCTGATTCAGGGCCAGAAATTGCTGGTAAAGGTAGATGATTCGGGCCGCGGCCTGCAGGTGAACTCGGTCAGATTGTTGGCAGATTAACCACTGGCAGATTAACCAGCTGAAGCGGCTCAACAGGCCCGCTCGGCTGACTATCCTTGATATCTGGCCACACCAGAGACCTGTATCCCGCTAATGCTGTTCGCCAAGCCAGCGTTCAGCATCAAGTGCCGCCATGCAGCCCATACCTGCCGCCGTCACCGCCTGCCGGTAGATTTTGTCCACACAGTCACCGGCAGCAAACACGCCCTCGACAGAGGTACGCGTTCCGCCCTGTTCGGCAAGGATATATCCCTCATCATCCAGCGTCAGCGCACCCGCAAAAGCGGCCGTGGCCGGGTCATGCCCGATGGCCACAAACATGCCATGTACGTCAATCTGCTTGGCGTCCTCGCCAGTCGTGGACTCCAGCCGCAAGCCGGTCACACCGCTGTCATCGCCGATCACCTCGGTCACGGTCCTGTTCCATTCGACGCTGATTTTCTCATGCCGCAACAGCCGGTCCTGCATGATCTGTTCGGCACGCAGCGAATCGCGGCGGTGTACCAGCGTCACCGACTTGCAGATATTGGCGAGATACAGCGCTTCTTCCACTGCCGTGTTGCCGCCGCCGATAACAGCCACATCACGATCCTTGTAGAAAAACCCGTCACATGTTGCGCAAGCTGACACGCCGCGCCCGTTAAACGCATGCTCAGACTCAAGGCCAAGCCAGCGCGCCTGCGCGCCGGTGGCCACAATCACCGCATCGGCTGTGATGGTATCACCAGAATCCATCGTCAGACTGAAAGGACGGCTGCTGGCATCAAGAGATGTCACAATGTCATAGAGCACGCGCGCACCAACATTTTCCGCCTGCTGCTGCATTTCTGTCATCAACCACGGCCCCTGAATGACATCGGCAAATCCGGGATAGTTTTCGACATCGGTGGTAATTGTCATCTGTCCGCCAGGCTGCAGGCCGGCGATGATCACAGGTGAAAGATTAGCGCGTGCTGTATAGATGGCAGCAGTAAGACCGGCGGCGCCTGCGCCTATGATGACAACATTTTCGTGGGTGGTACTGGACATGATGCTTTCCGAGCGTCGCCGCGGCTATGATGCTGGACACGCCCCTTCTTGATGAAACTGGACAGGCGCTGCCACAAAGGCATCACCTCTCATTTTTATGTGTGGACTATATAGCCTTTGGACGTGCCAAATTCCATCCCAAATGCTAGCGTCCACCCATGTTGTTTCCAAGCCTGTTCGCCGCCATCGGCAGCCGTTTTGCGCAATTTATTCTGGCAATGCTGATCTGCCTTGCCAGCACCCTTCCGGTATCCGCCCTGCAGCTGAACGGGGCAAACCTGCTTGCCGGTGAAGCCGTTGAGGGCGGGGTGATCATTGCCGCAGTGCCTGCCGGTGCGCAGGTCACCCTTGATGATATGTCGGTGGCGACTGATGCAGATGGCAGGTTCATGATCGGCTTTCACCGCGACAGCCCCGATATCATGATCCTGCGCGTGACCGGGGCCGACGGCGTTACGCAGCAGACAACCCTTGGCGCACGCCAGCGCCTCTATGATATCCAGCGCATCGACGGGTTGAAGTCAGCCTATGTCTCGCCACCTGATGATGTGCTGGCCCGCATTGCAGCCGATGCCGATGATGTGAAGCGCGCCCGCACCCGGCATGATGCTGGCGGTCAGGCTGGCGATTTTCTGCGCGGATTTGATATGCCTGTTACCGGCCGGATCACTGGCATCTATGGCAGCCAGCGTATTCTGAACGGGGCACCGCGGGCACCGCATTACGGCATTGATATCGCCGCCGCCAAAGGCACGCCCGTGCTGGCCCCGGCTGGCGGCCGCATCACCCTTGTCAAAGAACTCTATTTTTCCGGCTGGACTGTCCTGATCACCCATGGCTTCGGCCTGAACGCGGCCTTTCTTCATATGGACAGCGTCAGCGTGACCAGCGGTGATGTGGTCCGGCGCGGCACGCAAATCGGTACTGTCGGATCAACTGGCAGGTCAACCGGACCGCATCTGGACTGGCGGCTGGACTGGCAGGGACGCCGGCTCGATGCTGCATTGGTGCGCCAACAGATTGCCGCCAGCCGGATAAGTGACTAAATCAGACCAGGGCAACTCACAGGAACAGCATGTCGCGCACAATCTTCATCTTTGGCCTTGGCTATGTCGGACGGCCTCTTGGCCATCTTCTGGCCCGTAAAGGCTGGACCATCCGCGGTACAACGCGCGCTCCCGAACGCCTGCAGGCCGAGGCAGCCGATGGCTGGCAGATACTGCCCTTTTCTGACAGCCAGCCATTGCGCGACCCGGCTGCGGCGCTGCATGGCGTGGACGCCTTGCTGACAACCATCACCGCGATTGGTGGCAGTGATCCGGTGCTGGATGCGCATGGCGATCTGATTGCGCGCTTCACCGGCTGGACCGGCTATGTCTCGGCGACCTCGGTCTATCCCGACAAGCCCGACGGGTTCTGCTATGAGGACACGCCCGTCGACCCGGCAACGAATCGGGGCCGCGCGCGGGTCATCGCCGAACAGCGCTGGCAGGACCTTCTTGGCACCGAATTGTTTCGCACTGCCGGCATTTATGGCCCCGGCCGCAGCCCGTTCGACAGTTTGCGCGATGGCACGGCGCGGATTATCGAAAATGAAGGCCAGCTGTTCAACCGCATCCATGTTGATGATATCTGCCGCATCATCGATGCCGCCATTGAATCGCCGCGGCGCGGGCGGATCATCAATCTTGCAGATGAAAAGCCGGCAGCACAGGGCGATGTGGTGCGCCATGCTGCCCGCCTTCTGGGCGTTGAACCGCCGGCCGCGCAAACTCTGGAAGAGGCTGATCTGTCACCGATGGCGCGCAGCTTCTATGTCTCGCGGCGCAAGGTGGGCTCAAAGGTGATCGGGCCGGAGCTGGGAATCACCCTGCGTTATCCCGATTATGAAAGTGGCCTCGCAGCCGTTCTGCAGGCCGAGCAGGGCGATCACGCCTCGCCACGATAATGCGCCTCAAGCCGGCGCACCTCTTCTGCCGCACCAAACACCAGCGGCACGCGCTGATGCAATTCGCCCGGGATGACATCAAGAATGGGCATCCTGCCATCGCTGGCAAGACCGCCCGCCTGTTCGACCAGCATGGCAACAGGGGCAGCTTCATAGACCAGGCGCAGGCGGCCCGTCTCATACCCGGGGCGTGCATCATCCATATATAGAAACACCCCGCCGCGGCATGTCACACGCCAGGTTTCAGCCACCAGAGAGGCCACCCACCGCATGTTGAAATCATGATTGCGATTGCCCTCACTGCCAGCCATGCATTCGTCGATATACCGCTGCACAGCGGCTGGCCAATGCCGCTGGTTCGAGGCATTGACGGCGAATTCGGTTGCTGTTTCGGGAATGCTGATCTGTCCGTCAATCAGGTGAAAAACACCGTCCGCATCCATCCGGAATGACGCGGTGCCAGCGCCGACGCTGATCAGCAATGTCGTCTGCGGGCCATAGACGAAAAATCCGGCGGCCAGCTGCGCGCGGCCCGGCTGCAATTCACCGCCCGCCGCCGGCAGAACGGAAAAGATCGTCCCGACCGACACATTGACACCGATATTCGATGATCCGTCCAGCGGGTCACAGGCGACGATCAGCCCGCCATCACCCAATGCCACCGCTTGTTCCCGCTCTTCGGACAGATAGGACATGGCTGCGGTATCGCGCAATGCATCCTCAATGATGAAATCAGCAATAACATCCAGCTTTTTCTGCGTATCGCCATCGGCATTGATATCGCCAGCTGCTGCATCCAGCGCGGTTTGGGGGTGGCGGATCTGCTCGGCGATCTGCGCCGCTGCACCAGCCAGCGCCATAACAATGCCGGCAACATCATCTGAAGTCGCATCGTCAAGATAGGGCCCAAGGGACGGTGTATCTGCCATTTATGTCACCTGTTTCCAGTCAGACACCAAAAGACGATAAAAAAATACCCGGCCCCAAAATTGGGAGCCGGGCACCAGATTGTCTTTCATGCACGCTGTTCGTCTATTCGCGGTTGCCGAACAGATGCAGGATGAACATGAACATGTTGATGAAATCCAGATACAGCATCAGCGCACCAAAGATTGACTTCTTGGTCATCTCTGACTGGCTGTCACCAGCCATATACATCAGCTTGATCTTTTGTGTGTCCCATGCCGTCAGGCCGGCGAAAATCAGCACACCGGCGACCGAAATCATGAAGTCGAGCTGTGTCGATGCCAGGAAGATGTTCACAACGGATGCGATGATCAGGCCAATCAGGCCAACGACCATGAATGAACCCATCGCCGACAGGCTGCGCTTGGTCGTGTAGCCATAAATGCTGAGCCCGGCAAACGCCCCGGCCGTGATGAAGAAGGCCCGTGCCACGCTGCCGCCTGTATACAGAAGCAGGATCGATGACAGCGAAACACCCATCAGGGCGGCATAGACGTAAAACAGGTTACGCGCCTTGGTCGCCGACATTGATTGAATGCGCGCCGACAGCCAGAACACCATGCCCAGCGGTGCCAGCATCACAACCCACTTCAGCGGGGAGCCATAGACCAGCTGGCCTACGCCAGCCACATTCAGCACCATCCACTTCATCGCATAGGCGAAAAAGCCGGTCATCAGCAATGCTGTCGTCATGTGGTTGTAGACGCCAAGCATGTAAGACCGCAATCCGAGGTCGATTTGCGATGCCTCGGCAGCAGCCGTATTCATAAATCGGTTATCAGCCATTTGTACCCCCTGGGAGATAATCAGTTACTGTAGAATGTAATTGGCGCGCCGCAGATTTTCAAGGTAAAGCGACGCTGCCTCCTGTCGCATCGCCCACGCCCCGACGCGCCTTCCTTTTGGTGGTACCCCTCAATTTCAGGGGGCACCACGTCAACCATCAAAATAAGTCCATAATAATAACCAACCCTGATAATCAGCCCGAAGAATTAACTGGCCAGATCAGCCCGCGCCTTGCCCGTGCCGGTACGCTGGCCGCGCTGCCGCTCGGATGCAGATTTCAGCTGTCCGCATGCTGCCAGAATATCACGCCCGCGCGGGGTGCGAACAGGCGAGGCATATCCTGCCTTCAGCACCTTTGCAGCAAACGCCTCGATCCGGTCATCGCTGGAACATGCATACGGGCTTCCCGGCCACGGATTAAACGGGATCAGGTTCAGTTTCGACGGGATCCCCTTGATCAGCTTCAACAGCGCGGCGCAATCCTCATCACTGTCATTGACCCCGTCCAGCATCACATATTCCCAGGTGATGCGGCGCGCATTCGACAGGCCGGGATAATTGCGGCACGCCTCAATCAGTTCGGCAAGCGGATATTTACGGTTGATCGGCACCAGCTCGTCACGCAGGTCATCGCGCACAGCATGCAGTGAAATCGCCAAATTAACCCCGAGATCGGCACCGGCACGGGCAATTTCCGGCACCACACCCGAGGTCGACAGCGTGATTCGCCGCTTTGACAGGCCAACGCCTTCGCCGCTCATCACAATCCGCATGGCCTTGGCCACATTATCGTAATTGAACAGCGGTTCGCCCATGCCCATCAGCACGATATTGGTCAAGCGGCGCTCAGGCTTGCCTGCAGGCCAGTCACCCAGCTCATCCATCGCCAGCAATACTTGACCGCAGATTTCACCAGCTGTCAGGTTACGCACCAGCTTTTGCGTGCCCGTATGGCAAAAGCTGCATGTCAATGTGCAGCCGACCTGCGAGGAAATACACAAGGTCCCGCGATGTCTGTCGGGGATGTAGACGGTCTCTGCCTCGCTGCCATCAGCAAAGCGCAGCAGCCATTTGATGGTGCCGTCACTTGATTTCAGTCGCTGCGTTACTGCCGGACGGCCAAGGCTGAACATGTCGGCAAACTGCGCGCGGACCGGCTTGCCAAGGTCACTCATCTCATCAAAGGATGTCAAACCATGCCGCCAGACCCAGCGCCACAGCTGACGCGCGCGGAATTTCGGCAATCCGGCTTCGGTGACCGCCTCTTCCAGCTCGCGCGCGCTCATCTCCAGAACTGAACGGCGCGCCGGCTCTCCGGCAGTGTCTGTCGGCGCGGCACTGATCTGTGATAGTTCGTCCAAATTGGCTTCGGGTCCGCCTTTCGGCAGCCCGCCTCGTTCATGCCAGCCGGTGCATTCGCGTCTGGCTATTTACAGGTCTTGTCGATCAGGTTCTTGGTCTTTGTGAAGCCTGAAAGGGAATAGCTGTCGGTTGTCACCGTGCCGCGCGATGATGTGCCAACCACGGTCATTTTGCGGCCCCGCTTCATGGCGCGAACCATGGCGACGTCATCTTCTTCGCTTTCGGCATAGGCGCGCCCCTCAATGGTGAAGAGCTTGAATTTCTTGCCGTCAATCGAGACATCGACTGCCGAATGTTTCTTGTGTTTGTAACCGGCAAGGAACTGGACCACGTTGCGCACACCCTTGTCCGGACCGTGCGATACGAACACGCGAATTTCACCGCGATTGGCCGGATCATATTTGCCGCTTGATTTGGTCGGCACCGAGGTGATGTAGCAGGTGCGCCCCGTGTCCGCTTCGAACGTATAGGCTTCCCAGTCTTTTTCGCTGAGGATCCGCTTGGACTCTGCAGCGGCTGTACCGCCCGAATAGACTGCCATAACAAGTCCCGCCACAAGCACTGCAAGAAATGTCCTGAACGTTTTCATCGCCTGATCACTGCCTCATTCTTCGCCCACAGGAACTATGGGCCTTTTCACTGTCTTTTCGCGTCAAAACGGGCTTGAAAGCATGGCGTTCATGCCCGTTTGCATAGTTGCCGACGCATCGCAGATTGCTGTATTATCATGGCAAGATTTAGGCTTGCCGATGATGCCTTGCAACCATCGGCGGCAATGTACGGCAGGAAGCCTGTCGATGCAAAGAAAATTGCCGGTTGCCGGTGCGGATCATCACCCTTGCAGACCCGCCAGCATTTCGGTCACCACCGGCAGGATACGGCGGGTGATTTCGTCAATGCCAGCCTTGTTGGGATGCAGGCCATCCGGCAGGTTCAGCGCGGCATCCATGGCAACCCCGTCCAGAAAGAAGGGATAAAAGCCTGTTTCGTGCCGTGCCGCCAGCGCCGGATAGAGGGAATCAAATTCGGTAACATAATCTGCCCCCAGATTGCGCGGGGCCAGCATACCGGCCAGCAACACGGCCACACCCTGCGCGCGCAGCCGGGTGATCATCGCATCTAGATTGGCGCGTGTGGCAGCCGGATCGAGCCCGCGCAGCATGTCATTACCGCCCATGACAATGATCACCATGTCCGGATCATCGGCAAGCGACCAGTCAAGCCGCGCCAGCCCGCCAGCCGTGGTATCGCCCGAAACGCCCGCATTCACCACCTCGACCTTGAAACCGGCGGCAGCAAGCGCACTATCCAGCGCATCGGGGAATGAGGTGCCTGGTGGCAATCCGTATCCGGCAACCAGCGAATCCCCCAGAACGGTGATGCGCACAACCTCTGCATCACCGCCAATATCACGGCCGGCATCACTATTGGTATCAGCGCGCGCTGCGGTCATAACATTTGTGAAAAGCAGTGTCAGAAGCACAACACGGCAAAAGCGCAACAGGCGCGCAGACCCGGCCTTCGCAGAATCGGCATTCCAAGACCTGGCACTCGAAAATACGGCACTCGAAAATACGGCATTCGAAGATATGGCGTTGATTGTATTCATGTTGGTTACCATATGCCCAAAACCGGACGGGCCGCTATCCGGCATGCCGTCCCGAAACCCGTTGGCGAAGCGGAAAAAATGGAAAACAAGTCCGATCTCATCTAGGAGACACACCCGACTGCGTCCAGACATGATACGCCGGCCCGCCAAGACCACACAGCCATCACATCAGTCATCCCCCCAAAGATATAAGAACAGGTTCCGTATATGCACACCCCTGACCCCGACATTGGCAGCACATCTTCGGCCAGCTCCGCCGTGATCCATTTGTTGGAAGCCCGCCTGTCGCTGTCCAGCGCCGATGGCATGGTTGAAATTCTGCGCGGTATCTCGCTGGCGATCGGGGCTGGCGAAACGGTCGGCGTTCTGGGGCCCAGCGGTGCCGGAAAGACCAGCCTACTGATGATCATGGCCGGCCTTGAAAGCCTGACAACTGGCCGGATCGACCTTGCCGGATTTGATATCACCCGCATGCCGGAAGATTCGCTGGCAGCGCTGCGGCGTGACCATGTTGGCATCGTGTTTCAGGCGTTCCGTCTGATCCCGTCCATGACAGCCGTGCAGAATGTCGCCGTACCGCTGGAACTTGCCGGTCGGCAGGATGCGCAGGAACGCGCCGCCGCCGCGCTGGCATCTGTCGGGCTTGACCACCGGATGACCCATCTGCCGGATCAGCTGTCCGGCGGTGAACAGCAACGCGTGGCCATCGCGCGTGCCATCGCACCGCGCCCGCGCATTCTGCTCGCTGATGAGCCAACCGGAAATCTGGACAGTGGCACCAGCGAAAAAGTGATCGCCACCCTGTTTGATGCCACCCGTGCGGCCGGCGCCGCACTTGTCCTTGTAACGCACGATGCCGCGCTTGCCGAACGGTGCGGGCGTGTTCTGACAATCGAGGACGGGCAGATCACCGATGACCGTGTTACCGCCGCGGGCGCTGCACACCAATGACATTGCAATCCGGCACACATAACAGCACACCGCTGCCAGCTGGCGATTCCGGCTGGGGCCTTGCCTGGCGTCTGGCCCGCCGTGAAATTCGCGGATCACTGTCTCGTTTCCGGGTGTTTCTTGGCGCATTGATGCTGGGCGTTGCCGCGATCGGCACTGTCGGTTCGGTTGCCGAGGCGATGCGCGATGGCATTTCCGGCAATGCCCGCCTGCTGCTTGGCGGCGATATCGAGATGCGCACCCTTTATGCAGAACCACCCGCCGAGGTGGTCAGCCTTGCCCGCCAGTATGGCACGCTGGCGCGCACGCGCGAAATGCGGGCGATGCTGCAGAATGCCGATGAACGCAAGCTTGTCGCCCTCAAGGCTGTTGATGACAGCTGGCCCCTTGTTGGCACACCGGAAATTGAGGGCGGTGCCAGTTTGCCATTGGGCCCCGGCACCATCCTGATTGATCCGGCTTTGACCCGCGCCATGGGTTTGCAGGTCGGCGATACCGCACGGATCGGCAGCTATGAGGTTACTGTTGCCGGTATTCTGGCCTATGAGCCGGACAGGTCGGTCAGCTTTATCACCTTTGGTCCGCGCATTCTGATGTCGATGGAGACGCTGGCCGCCACCGGCCTTGACCAGCCCGGCGCGATGATCACCCATCGGCTGCGCCTGCTGCTGGATGACCAGACTGAACGCGTGGCCGCCACCGCCGCCCTGAAAGCTGCGACTGCCGACGGGTTCGTGCGGCTGCGCGATCTGCTGGATGCGGCCCCCGGCTTTGATGTCTTTATCGACCGCACCGAGGTGTTTCTGGTTCTTGTTGGCCTGACCGCCTTGCTGATTGGCGGCCTTGGTGTGGCCGGGGCCGTGCGTGCCTGGCTGTCCAGCCGGATGCCGGTGATTGCCACCCTGAAATGCCTTGGCGCACCGGCACGCCTGATTTTTCGCACCTATCTGTTACAGGTGATGCTGATTGCCGGGGCCGGCGTTGCTGCCGGGGTTGTCGTGGCCGCTATTGCCCCGATATTTGCCATTGATCTGCTGTCATCCTACGTCACCGTTCCGATCACAATGGCCATCTATCCGCTGCCGCTTGCCATTGCCGCCGGATTTGGTGTCGTCACTTCATTCCTGTTTGCCCTGTGGCCGCTTGCCAAGGCCGAGGAAGTGCGCGCTGCCAATCTGTTCCGTCAGCTGAACAGCATGCCCGCCGGCCGGCCGCGCGGCATCTATCTTGGTATCGCGGCGGTGACACTGATGGTCCTCGCCGGTCTTGCCTTTGCCGCCACCCGTGATCTGATGCTGACCGCCAGCTTTATCGGCGGATCACTGGCAGCCATTGCGCTGCTGGCCGGATTGGGAGAGATATTGGTCCGCGGTTTGCGCCGTCTGCCAGCACCGCGCTATGTGCCGGCCCGTCTTGCGCTGTCGGCGATTACCCGCCCCGGATCGCCAGTGCGGTCGGTGATCATCGCCTTTGGCCTTGGCTTGTCAGTGCTGGTTACGGTCGCCTTGTCGCAGACGAATATCAGCCGGCAGATCGATACGCGCGTGTCCGAGGATGCACCCGCCTGGTTCTTCATCGATATTCAGCCAACGCAGATTGACAGCTTCATGCAGATCGCCGAGGGCACGCCCGGCATCAGCGATGTGGGCCGCACGCCGATGTTGCGCGGGCGTATTTCCGAACTTGGTGGCAGGTCATCCGACAGTTTCGACATGAAAAACGGGTCGGCCTGGGTATTGCGCGGGGATCGGGCGCTGACATGGTCGGCCACCCCGCCCGAAACGGGTGAGATTATTGCTGGCAGCTGGTGGCAGAGTGATTACAGCGGCCCACCACTGGCATCAATGACCGCGGAAGAGGCGCTCGATCTTGGTGTGTGGGTTGGCGATACCGTTGTCTTCAATGTTCTTGGGCGGCGCATCAAGGCAGAAATCGTCAATATCCGCGACGTTGAGTGGGAAAGCTTCAGCATCAATTTCGTTTTCGTGCTGTCCCCCGGGGTGCTGGAGGCAGCGCCGCACAGCTGGATGGCAACAACCTATGCCAATGATGATGCGGCTGCCACCGCGGTAGAGCGCAATGTCGCCACTGAATTTGCCAATATCTCGGCGATTTCGGTGCGTGAAGCCGTGGACACGGCACAGCGCGTCATCGGCTTGCTGGGCGCGGCAGTGCAACTGACAGCCGCTGTCACGCTGGTTGCCGGGCTCGCTGTTCTGGCTGGCACGGTGGCCAGCACCGAGGCGCAGCGCCTTGCCGATTCAGTCATTCTGAAAGTTCTGGGGGCAACGCGCATCGCCATCACCATCGCCTGGCTTCTGGAATATGCGCTGCTGGGCGTGCTGGCTGCTGCTGCCGCGACGATTATCGGCACGATTGCCAGCTGGGCAATGATCGAGACATTATTGCAGAGCGACTTCGAGATGGATTTCGGGCTTGTTCTGATCACCACAATGGCAGGCGCCGCCGGCACAGCTGTCCTGGGGTTGATCGGCGCGGCCCGCACGCTTGGGCGGAAACCGGCACCATTGCTTCGCGAAATCTGACCGGCGACAATAATATTCCCTAAAACAGGCCTTCGATGTCGCCGTCGTCATTCAGCCGGATTGATTCAGCAGCCGGCACGCTTGGCAGGCCCGGCATGGTCATGATCTCGCCGCAGATGGCAACGATGAAACCGGCCCCTGCCGACAGGCGCACTTCGCGGACCGGCACTGAATGGCCGGTTGGCGCGCCGCGCTGTGTGGGGTCGGTGCTGAAGCTGTATTGGGTCTTGGCCATACAGACAGGCAGATGCCCGTATCCCTGCTCTTCCCACTGGGCAAGCTGGTCGCGAATCTTTTTGTCAGCCAGCACCTCGTCAGCGCGGTAGATACGCTTGGCAATTGTTTCAATCTTCTCGAACAGCGGCATGTCATCAGGATAGATCGGGGCAAAATTGCTGCTATCCGAATCGGCAATTTCAGCCACCCGTGTCGCCAGCTCTGCCGACCCTTTGGACCCCAGCTCCCAATGGCGCGATATAATGGCTTCGCTGCCCTGCGCACTGACATAGTCCTGAAGCGCCGCCACCTCGGCATCCGTATCGCCGAGGAAATGGTTAACAGCCACCACAACCGGCACGCCAAAGCTTTTCAGATTTTCAATATGGCGGCCAAGATTTGCACAGCCGGCCTTTACTGCATCCACATTTTCAGTGCCCAGATCGGCCCGCGCCACGCCGCCATTCATTTTCATCGCACGGACAGTTGCCACCAGCACGACAACACTTGGCGACAGGCCGGCCTTGCGGCATTTGATGTTCAGGAATTTTTCGGCACCAAGATCGGCACCAAATCCGGCTTCGGTCACCACATAATCAGACAATTTCAGCGCTGTCTGCGTGGCAATGACCGAATTGCACCCATGCGCGATATTGGCAAACGGGCCGCCATGCACAAAGGCCGGATTGTTTTCCAGCGTCTGCACCAGATTGGGCTGCAATGCCTGCGCCAGCAGTACCGTCATCGCGCCATCAGCCTTGATATCGCGGCAAAAGACAGGGGTCCGGTCCCGCCGATACGCGACAATGATATCGCCAAGGCGTTGCTGCAAATCTTCAAGATCATTTGCCAGACACAGGATCGCCATGACCTCGGATGCAACCGTGATATCAAATCCGGCTTGCCGCGGAAATCCGTTCGATACACCGCCAAGGCTGGTGACAATATCACGCAAGGCGCGGTCATTCATATCGACAACACGCCGCCATGATACGCGGCGCTGGTCAATATCCAGCTTGTTGCCCCAGTAAATATGGTTGTCGATCATCGCCGACAACAGATTATGCGCCGAGGTGATGGCGTGGAAGTCACCGGTGAAATGAAGGTTCATATCCTCCATCGGGACAACCTGCGCATAGCCGCCGCCCGCCGCGCCGCCTTTCATGCCGAAACACGGACCAAGAGATGCCTCGCGGATACAGACGGTCGCCTGTTTGCCGATGGCGTTCAGCCCGTCGACCAGCCCGACAGTGGTCGTTGTCTTGCCTTCGCCTGCCGGTGTCGGGTTGATCGCCGTCACCAGTATCAGTTTGCCATCTTCACGACCCGCCTGCGCAGCGATGAATTCTGCCGACACCTTGGCCTTGTCATGTCCGAAGGGGACAAGGTCATTGGCTGAAATGCCCAATTTTGCGCCAATGTCCTGAATGGGCATTTTGCTGGCCGCGCGCGCAATTTCAATGTCCGTGGGATGGCTCATCGGTTGAATCCTTCTGAAAAATACTGACACCGTGTGCTGACTTAGCGTCACCGGATGCGGCGGGCTGTAACGGCCTCGCCACAAAACGTCACATAAACGTCCAGCCAGATAAAAGGCAGCGCAATGCTGGAAAGAGACATTTCTGCTTTGCCGCCGCCGAAAAACTGCGATCGAAAAATCTGCGTTGCGGGGGGCCACATGATCGGCTATCACAGCGGCCATGAAACAGGATCACGTCAAAAAAGTCGTTCTCGCCTATTCGGGCGGGCTCGACACCTCGGTCATTCTGCGCTGGCTGCAGGATGAGTACAATGCCGAAGTTGTAACCTTCACCGCCGATATCGGCCAGGGTGAAGAGGTTGAACCGGCGCGCGCGAAAGCTGAGATGCTGGGCATCAAGGAGATTTTCATCGAAGATCTGCGCGAAGAATTTGTGCGCGACTATGTCTTCCCGATGTTCCGCGCCAACCCGCTCTATGAGGGCATGTATCTTCTTGGCACCTCGATCGCACGGCCATTGATTGCCAAACGCCAGATCGAAATTGCCCGCGAAGTGGGTGCTGACGCTGTTTCGCACGGTGCCACCGGCAAGGGCAATGATCAGGTTCGTTTCGAACTCGCCTATTACGCGCAGCAGCCCGATATCAGGGTCATCGCCCCATGGCGGGAATGGGATCTGGGATCGCGCACCAAGCTGATCACCTATGCCGAGCAGAACCAGATTCCGATCCCGCGCGACAAACGCGGTGAAGCGCCGTTCAGCGTCGATGCCAACCTGCTGCATATCTCTGCCGAGGGCAAAGTGCTCGAAGACCCATGGGTCGCGCCCGAAGAATATGTCTTCTCGCGCAGCGTGTCGCCCGAGGATGCGCCAGACAGCCCGACCGAAATCGAGATCACGTTTGAGGCTGGTGATCCGGTGGCCATCGATGGTGTGGCCATGTCGCCGGCCACAATCCTTGCAAAGCTCAACGAGCTTGGTGGGGCAAACGGCATCGGGCGTCTTGATCTGGTGGAAAACCGCTTTGTCGGGATGAAATCACGCGGCGTCTATGAAACCCCGGGTGGTACAATCCTGCTGACCGCACGCCGGGCGATGGAATCGATCACGCTTGATCGCGGCGCAGCGCATCAGAAGGATGAATTGATGCCGCGCTATGCAGAGCTTGTCTATAACGGGTTCTGGTTCGCACCAGAGCGCGAAATGCTGCAGGCCGCCATTGACAGCTGCCGTGATGCAGTGCGCGGTGTGGTGCGGGTCAAACTCTATAAGGGCAATGTGATTGTCACCGGCCGCAAGTCACCCAATTCGCTGTATAACGCTGATCTGGTGACCTTTGAGGAAGGTGCGGTGGATTATGACCACGCCGATGCGCATGGCTTTATCCGGCTGAACGCCTTGCGGCTGCGCGTCAGTCGCATGGTCAGCGACGCTGACTGACACGCCAATCATGCCGGCCATGGCAGGCTTTTGACCTGCCACCCCGTCAGTAAAAACATATTTGTCAGTCTGAACAGATTTCGCCGACAGTATCGTCAAGATTGACCTGCTTCAGCACAATCCCGCCAAACGGGGCATAGGCAAAGCCGCTGTCGCGAATGCCGGTATCGCAATCACCGACAACGCTGATGACATATTTCGGGTTGCCGTTGCTGTTTTCACGAAACGTCTGCATCGACTCACTCGTGAACACACCAAGGCCGATCAGTACGAGAAGTGCTGCACCCATCTCGGGCCTCCTTTGAATGGACATTTCCGACTGGTTGGATGTCTAGCCGGCAAACAGGTGCGCATTTTGTCGGCTTCATGGTTAAAAAAAGGCACCGGCACTTGCATGAACAGACCAAAAACAACCCCGGCCCGCCTGAAACGGACCAGGGTCATTGATGATCACACATGAATTGAGATGGCCCGGATTCAAACGGCCCGGATTAAAACGGCATCAATTCAGGCTATAAAGGCCGCAATCCGGCCCTTCCGCCTAGAGACGGCTTGCCACATTCTCCCAATTCACCAGATTATCGAGGAAGTTCGCCAGATAGTCAGGCCGCTTGTTGCGGAAATCAATGTAGTAGGAATGCTCCCACACATCACAGCCCAGAAGCGCCGTCTGACCAAAGCATAGCGGGTTCACGCCGTTTTCGGTCTTGGTAACCTTCAGCCCGCCATCCGCAGCCTTTACCAGCCAGCACCAGCCTGAACCGAACTGGCCAGCGCCAGCAGCCTTGAATTCATCCATGAATGCCGACACGCTGCCAAAACTGTCGGTGAGTGCTGATTCCAGCTCGGACGGCATGCCGGTCTTGCCGGGACCCATCATTTCCCAGAACTGCATGTGGTTCCAGTGCTGTGAGGCGTTGTTGAAAATGCCGTTCTGCGCTACCGCCGATTTATCATAGGTACCGGTGATGATATCTTCGAGTGGCTTGCCTTCCCACTCGGTGCCAGAAACAAGCTTGTTGCCGTTGACGACATAGGCATTGTGATGCAGATCATGATGATATTCGAGCGTTTCGGCGCTCATGCCCAACTCTGCCAGCGCGTCATGTGAATAGGGTAGGTCCGGAAGAGTGAATGCCATGTCAGCCTCCATAGGGTTAAGATTTATGGTGTATCTTGTACCACCGCGTTTCGTTTTCAATAAAGCCGGAAGTTAAAAATAAAACAGGCCGATGCGCGATATCGCATCAGCATCAAACCGGAAAGGACAGAAAATGACTTATGATCCAACCGAAAACGGCCCGTCCGGGGCCCATATCCGGCGTGCCTACATAGCCGCTTTCATGGATCTTGTCCCCGAAATTGACAGCACCGCATTCGTCGCCCCGACCGCAGCGATCATCGGTGCTGTCCGCATTGGTGCCAACAGCAGCGTCTGGCATCAGGTCACGATGCGCGGCGACAACAATTATATCACTGTCGGCAAGAACACCAATATTCAGGACAATACCTGTGTCCATATCGACAGTGTGAAGCTGCCAACCATCATCGGCGACAATGTTACCATCGGCCACAGCGCCATCATTCACGCCTGCACCATTGGTGATGGCGGCTTTGTCGGCATGGGATCGATTGTCATGGATGGCGCGGTGATCGAGCCGGGCGGCATGCTGGCAGCCGGTGCCATGCTGACCCCCGGCAAAACAGTTCCCGAAGGTGAATTATGGGCTGGTCGCCCGGCGGTGAAGATGCGCAATCTGGATGACAGGGATATCGCCGTCAATCTTCGCTCGGCTGCTCATTATGTCGAGGTGGCACGCGCCCACAGGCTGGGTGATGCCGGCGGCCCGTTCGAACATATGACCTGGCGCCAGCTGCCACCAAAAAACTAGTCCCTCGTATTGCACAGGAGACCAGACCTGACACCGTGCCACCTTGACAGGCGGCCCCCTGCTCAGCCACATCTGTCAGGGCTGGTTCTGGACATCAGGGCGAGCAACAGATAAACAGGCGGGCCGTTTTGACATGGCCGTGCCATCGTGAGATTAGCTTTGATAAATCGGGAGACCTTGACGCCATGAACCTGAACGATCCTTCGCTGCTTCGTGTCGATTCCTACGTAAACGGTGCCTGGACCACGGCCGCCGGTGACAAGCGCTTTGCCGTCACCAATCCGGCCACTGGCGACATTGTGGCCGAGGTTGCCGATCTTGGTGCCAGTGATGTTACCGCCGCCATTGATGCGGCTGTTCCAGCACAAAAGGAATGGGCCGCCCGCACGGCCAAAGATCGCGCCATGGTGATGCGCAAATGGTATGATCTGATCATGGCGAATGCCGATGATCTGGCGATTATCCTGACCACCGAAATGGGCAAGCCACTGGCCGAGGCGCGCGGCGAAATTGTCTATGGTGCCAGCTTTATCGACTGGTTTGCCGAAGAGGCGCGCCGCGTCTGCGGCGATGTGATGGAAAGCCCGATCCCCGACAAGAGGTTTCTGACCTTCAAACAGCCGATCGGCGTGTTCGGCGCGATTACCCCGTGGAACTTCCCGATCGCGATGATCACCCGCAAGGTGGCACCGGGCATTGCCGCGGGCTGTTCCTGCGTGCTGAAGCCGGCCGAACAAACACCGCTGTCGGCGCTGGCCCTTGCTGAACTGGCCCACCGGGCCGGACTGCCTGCCGGTGTGATGAATATCGTGACCGGTATGGATGCACCGGCCATGGGCAGCGCGCTGTGTGATGATGACCGTATCCGCAAGATGACCTTTACCGGTTCAACCGAAGTCGGCCGCATCCTCATGCGTCAGAGTGCAGACACACTCAAGAAGATGAGCCTGGAGCTGGGCGGCAACGCACCGCTGATTGTGTTTGATGATGCCGATATGGATATAGCCATTGCCGGTGCTATGGCGTCGAAATATCGCAATGCCGGCCAGACCTGTGTCTGTGCCAACCGGATGTTCGTGCAGGATGGTATCTATGACGAGTTCGCTCGCCGTCTTGCTGAAACATCTGCCGCCATGAAGGTTGGCAGCGGCTTTGAAGAGGGCGTTGAACAGGGCCCGATTATTGATGATCAGGGCTTTGCCAAGGTTGAACGCCATGTTGCCGATGCCATCGCCAAGGGTGCCAAGGTGCAAACCGGCGGCAAGCCGCATGCGCGTGGTGGCACCTTCTACGAGCCGACCGTGCTGACCGACATGTCATCCGACATGCAGATGTTCACCGAAGAGACGTTCGGCCCGGTTGCCGGCCTGTTCCGCTTTTCCAGTGATGATGAGGCGGTGGCCATGGCGAATGATACCGAGTTTGGCTTGGCTGCCTACATCTTTACCAACAACACATCGCGTCTGTTCCGCGTCAGCGAGGCGCTGGAATATGGCATGGTTTCAGCCAATACCGGCATTTTCTCGTCAGAAGTCGGCCCGTTTGGCGGGGTGAAAAGTTCCGGCCTCGGACGTGAGGGATCAAAATACGGCATCGACGAATTTCTGGAGATAAAATTCGTCTGCGTCGGCATCTGACCGGCCGAGACGTCGTGCGATAAAGTGAAAGGGGCGTGCAGACAGACTGCATGCCCTTTTTTGATGATTTTCCCGGATCAGCATGATGACGTTATTCGGGCCCGGCGTGATCTGAGTGGCCATGCTGGTTGCAATACTGGTTGTCACCAACACACCCAGCGGGCTGGCATGTGTGTGCAGAAATTCCATCATACCCGAATCTCGTACAAGTCTGTTGGCCTTCGCGGTCATGTGTCGGAGCCTTCATGCCATTAACCACTTTCTACACAAATTGTTGAATTTTAATATTTAATTAAGATCACTCACCTGATTGTTATTTAGTAGTAATCGCTAATGCAACTGATACTTCCAGCCAGCCTCTGAGACCAACCAGCCTCTGAGACCAAATGGAGATTGGCGTGAAACATTTTACAGGTAAGAGTGGCTGCATACTTGCACCCGTAATGGCGGCCATTCTGCTGTCAACAAGTGCGACGGCAGACAGCTACTATGGTGGTATCACATTCGGCACACACAAATTTGAAACCGATATCAACACCAGCAAAGACGGCGTATTGAATGGCAGTGCCTCAACGGGTTCGATATTTCTTGGCAAGCCGATAAATGAACGCGTCAGTGTTGAGGCCGGCTATGTTGATTTTGGCAAAGCCACCATGAGGGCCACTCCGGGGAGTACCTTTACCAGTGATGGCTCAACATACGAATTCTTGTCAGATAACAGCATCACCTATTCAGCAAAAACCATCAGCATTGCCGGCAAGTTCCATTTTGATGTTGCCAGAAAAACACGCTTGTCCGTCAAGCTGGGCATTCATAAATGGAATGCGAAACTAGCGGCCACAGGTGCTGGCAATTATGTGCATAACAATGATAGCGGTACCGATATCCTTGTCGGCGTCGGGGCAGAATACAACCTCTCCAACAAGGTCAGTTTGATTGCCGGTCTGGACAATTACACCCTTGGGGATGAGCGCATCCCGAACAGCTATCTGGGGTTAAGCATCGGCTTTGGCGGGCCATAACGCCGCTGATCCAGCCGAAATCCAACGCCGTCTGACGGTGACCCGCAACCGGGTAGGATAGCGTACCATCACCCCTTGCGCAGACGGCGGATCAGCGAGGATGTGTCACTGCGGCCACCACCTGCCGCTGACAATTCATCATAATATCCCGCCACAAGTTCGGTCACCGGCAGGGGCGCGCCATTGCGGCCCGCCTCTTCCAGACAGATTCGCAGATCCTTGCGCATCCAGTCGACAGCGAAGCCGAAATCGAACTTGTCCTCCACCATGGTCTGACCGCGATTGACCATCTGCCAGGATTGCGCCGCACCACCGGAAATCGCCTCAAGAAGGGCATCGGTATCAAGATCGGCCGCCATGGCAAAATTCAGCCCCTCGGACAGCCCCTGTACCAGCCCGGCAATGCAGATCTGGTTGACCATCTTTGCCTGCTGGCCCTTGCCGGCCGGCCCCATGCGCACAACGCGCGCACCATAGCATTCCATGACCGGCAAGCCGGCCGCAAAATCAGCCTCTGACCCGCCAACCATGACCGTCAGCTTGCCATTTTCAGCACCAGCCTGACCGCCGGACACAGGCGCATCCAGAACACCCACACCGCGCGATGCGCCAGCCACTGCCAGCTGCCCGGCAACATCGGCAGACACCGTGCTGTTGTCGATATAGAGCGCGCCGCTGCGCATCGCCGGGATCGCCCCGTCAGGGCCAAGCGCCACCTGCAGCACATCCGGATCATCACCAACACAGGACAGCACAACATCGGCGCCATCCGCAGCAGCAGCCGGGCTCGGCGCATGCGCGCCGCCATGCTGGGCGACCCACGCCTCGGCCTTGGCTGCGGTGCGGTTATAGACCGTCACATCATGACCGGCGGCAGCGATATGCCCTGCCATCGGATATCCCATCACACCCAGCCCGAGAAATGAAACCTTCGCCATCTGCTATCCTTCCTGTCCTGTCAGCCCACACAAGCGCGTGCCGTCACAGTGATTACGCACCGTCATAGTGCCTTACGCCCCATCTTGGCACACGGATCGGGCAACAGCCCTTTCGCAATCACCAAAAGACGTCCTATACTCATTCTATCGCGGTCACTCGCGCCGCACCACCGCCAGCGCCCCGCTACCGGAAGATATAACATGACCGTTCTGTCCAGCCAGCACGATATCAGGATTCTGATCACTGAAACTGAAATCGCAGCACGCACAACACAGTTGGCGCGGTTGATTTCGGACGAATATCAGGACACAAAACAGCTGGTTGTTGTCGGCTTGTTGCGTGGCTCCTTTGTCTTTATCGCTGATCTGGTGCGCCGCATCGATTTGCCGGTCGAGGTCGATTTCATGACCGTGTCCAGCTATGGCAACGCGATGGAATCTTCTCGTCAGGTGCGAATCATTCAGGATTTGATGACCCCGATAGAAGGGCGCGATGTGCTGATCGTGGAAGATATCATCGATACCGGCCACACCCTCTCGCAGGTCTATGACATTCTGCAAACGCGTGAACCCAGATCGCTGAAAGTGTGCGCGTTGCTGAACAAGCCGTCACGCCGTGAAATAGATGTGTCGATCGACTGGGTCGGCTTTGACATTCCGGATGAATTTGTCATCGGCTATGGGATCGACTTCGCCCAGCAGGGCCGCAATCTGCCGCATATCGGTGTGGTGAACCAAAAATAGCCTGCACCTTCTAAGACGGCCCGGCTCTCGATCACACCCAGCCCCGCCCTCCGTTCAGGCCAGAAGCGCCTGCTCATAGGGATAGACCGACAAAGTCTCGCAGCCGGTTTCGGTCACGACAACCTGTTCTTCAAGCTTCACGCCCTCGCGCCCGCCAACAGCCCCGATATAGGCTTCAACGCACAATGTCATGCCGGGTTCGAAATGGCCTGAATAGCCGTGCTCCTCAACATCTTCGGGATAGCGCACGCTCGGATATTCGTCACACAGCCCCACGCCATGCGCCAGCACACCATAACGCAAGGCCCGATACGCCTCGGGAAGCCGGTGCGCTTTTGCTGTCATCTCGGCAAAGCTCATGCCCGGCTGGATCAGGTCGATATTTGTCATCACATGCTCATAGGCCACCTTGTAAAGGGTGCGCTGCTCGTCGCTGGGGGGCACATCACCAACAATCCAGCTGCGTGAAATATCACAGCAATAGCCATGCGTGCCGACCAGATCAGTATCAAACGCCATCATATCGCCTTCCTGCATGATGCGCGGACCACATTCCTGAAACCACGGGTTGGTGCGCGGTCCGGATGACAGGATCCGTGTCTCGATCCATTCGCCGCCGCGCTTGATATTGCCAGCATGAAGGGCTGCCCACATTTCGCTTTCGGACACGCCCGGATGCATGGCATCGCGCATTTCATCGACAGCCCGCTCACAGGCATGAATGGCGCATCGCATGGCCTGCAGTTCATTGGCGTTCTTGATCGAGCGCGCATGTTCGGTCAACACCTGGCCTTCCAGCACATCAACATCATTGGCGATCAGGGCCGCATATCCGGCATTCTCGATCTTGTCGACTGCAAGACGCCTGTTGCTGCCAGCATGGGTTTTCATCAGCCCCATGATCTCGTCAACAAAATGCGCCGCGGCGGCGGCTGTCTTGTCACCTGTCTCGAAATAGAAAAAGCTGGCCCCGTGACGCACCTCGCCAACCAGCGGCAGATGCGCCGAAAGATGCTCGCAATTGTGAAAATCCCACAGGATTACCTTGCCTTGCGGCGGCACAAAAGCGGCACGGGCCGGATTGTGCGTCGTCCACAGCTGCATGTTTGTTGTGTCGGTGGCATAGCGGATGTTCAACGGGTCGAACAGCAACAACCCGGCACAGTCATGCCGCGCAATCTGTTCCTGCAACCGGGCCAGCCGGTAGGCGCGCAACGCCGGCATGTCAGGGGCGACAAGACCGGCCGCCTTCCATTCGGCAAAGGCGATATCGGTAGGGCCGATTTCCACGCGATCATTGTCATCTGGCGTCATGTCCGGCTTCAGATGCGCACGGCGCGACGGGTCGATCTTGCGATTGGACCCGATAATTGTCTGATCCATATGGGACCTCACTATCTGCCCTGTTTCTTGACGCACCTGATGCCCAGCCACTCCCGACACCAGCCACGTGCGACGTTAGCCGCGTGCGACGTCAGCTGTTCACATCGACCAGGATACGGCCCCGCACCTGACCATCCAGAATCTTGCGGCCATGATCAGGCACATCGGCAAGACCGATTTCCTCGGTCATTGTCTCCAGCACATCACGCGGCATCTCGGCGGCAAGCGCCTTCCAGATCTCGCTGCGACGCGGCACCGGTACGGCAACAGAATCAATGCCCAGAATGGCGACAGAGCGCAGCAGGAAGGGCATGATGCTGGCATGCATCGTGCTGCCGGCTGCATTGCCAAGCGAGGCAATTCCTGTCCCGTATTTCATCTGTTTGATGACGCGGGCCAGCACCTGTCCGCCAACACAGTCAACACAGCCACCCCACATACTCGATTCCATGACCTTGCCCGGATCATCCAGCAGCTCGTCTCGTCCAACGATACGGCTGGCACCAAGGCCGGTCAGATATTCGGCAACTTCCGGCCGGCCAGTTGCCGCCGCCACCTGATAACCGCGGCGCGCCAGCAGCACCACCGCAACTGATCCGACACCGCCGCCGGCACCGGTCACCAGAACCTCGCCACCATCGGGTGTCATGCCATTTTCCTCAAGCCGCATAATCGACTGCATGGCGGTAAATCCTGCCGTGCCAAGCGCCTGTGTTTCGCGCGTTGTCATGCCGTCCGGCACATGCACCAGCCAGTCCGCTTTCTCGTTGGCCTGCGTGGCATAGCCGCCCCACCGGGTCTCGCCACCCCGAAAACCCGCCATAATCACCTTGTCTCCGGCCTTGAAGCGCGGATCGCTGCTGTTCGTGACCTCACCGGCAAAATCGACACCCGGCACATGCGGATAGGTGCGCACAAGCCCGCCAAGACCGTTCAGACAGAGCCCGTCCTTATAATTGATTGTGGAATACTCGACCGCGATATCCACTTCGCCGTCATCAGGAAGTCGCGATGCATCCACCTCGCTGATTGATGCCGATACTTTCTTGTCTTCTGCCTGATCGACAATAAGCGCTCTTACCATGGGTGTGACCTCTACTGCTGTTGGATCATGAACGTCAGCAAACGGACGTTGGTCTTTATCGCTAAAACCCTGCCAGAACGATGCCGAAAGGGGAAGCTGGATTGTATCCCTTTTGTCTTGCCCGTACATGCCGCGCAATCTTGTCCTGCACAAAAAAACATATGGGCTGGCATCTTGTGATGCTGGCAGCACTTTAATCCCTGTGAGGCAGGCTTTACCGGATTGGCATACCAGTTCGGCGCACCGGCATCAGGCACCGGTATTGGGCATCCGTACGGCCGGTGGAAACGCCAGCCAGCATGCGGTTGGGGACAGGCAACGAGGCCGCCCCCATGACAAAGCTGGCAGATCACTTTCGATAATATGTTGAACTTCTGTTAATTTTTGGTTTCGAGGATATTAAAGCCATTATAATCGCGCCACAAATCGACGGTAGCAGATCGGCGTTGTGATGGAGTTTGACCGTTTCTTTAAATTCAGCCAATTGCTGTTGCGCGATGAATTTGTGCTCAGCTACTCAGGTTATGTATCGGAGGACATCCTGCTTGCGGTTGGAAACACACTTCGTGTTCGGCTGGAAGATCATGCCCGCGATGGGACGCAAATTCGCAATGTTTTCTCAATTTTTGTCGAACTGATGCAGAATATCATCCGCTATGGCGTTGAGGGACCGCACCCCGGCTCCGATGCAGGTGAAAAGCCGTCCTTCGGCATTGTGATGGTCTCGGAAAATGATGGTCACATGGATATTATCGCCGGCAATTATGTCGCCAAAGACGAAGCCAAACAGCTGGTCGACCGGGTGAATGAATTGCAGTGCCACTCGCACGACGAATTACGACATATGTACCGTGAACGCCTGCGACGATCGCCTGACAGGGCATCAAAGGGTGCCAGTTTGGGGCTGATCGAGATTGCACGCCGTTCCACCCTGCCGGTCATGTGCGAGATCATGCCAGCTTCTGGCAGTCTCAGTTTTTTCATGATCAGGGCTAGCGTATAGGATGCAGAATATAATGGATCTGAAACTGGACGCCACCAGCCGAACGCCCGCTGTGATTCTGGACAGTGCTGGCGCGCATCTTGGCATCAGCGGCGAATCCTATCCCGAGGATGTGACCGGGTTTTATGCAGAACTGACATCCGCTCTCAACGCCTATTTCGAAAGCGGCGCAAAGACCCTGACGACGCAGATCAAGCTTACCTATTTCAATTCCAGCAGTGCCCGCGCCCTGATGGAGCTTCTGGAACTTCTGGATGAGGCGGCGGGGGCCGGCATCCGCATCACTGTCAACTGGTTCTGCGACCCTGATGACGACATCACGCGCGAATTTGCCGAAGATATTGCCGCCGATGTCGCCAACGCCAAAGTTGTAATATGCGATCTGGTTTGATGGGCGATCAGGGTGTCTGGCACGGCTGACAGGCTGGTCCAGATGCAACATAGTGACCGTCTTGTACAGGCAGTCCACCAACTGAAAGACAAGATCGACGAGACCGCATGACACCGAATATCGCCCGCATCTACAAACGCACATTCAAGGCAGCCACCGACGTCGCCGCCTTTATGGATGCTGTATCGCTGATCAAGCCGCGCCTGACAGCTGTTGATGTGAAATACCGGCTCTATCACTGCGAAGAAGACCCGTTGGTTCTATTTGAAATCTGGGAATACCCGGATGAGGACGCCATGGAATGGGTGAAGGCCTCGATGGAAGGGGCCACCGCGGTGCCACGCCGTTTTTCAGTTGAAACAGAGGCGTTCACCGCACAGGTCAAAGCCGCCATCGATATTGAAGAATAGGCGTCAGGCAGGTGCCAGCCCGGCACCAGTGAAGCCGGCACCAGTGAAGCCGGCACCAGTGAAGCCGGCACCCCTCTCATTTGGCCCGAAGGTCATTTGGCCCGAAGGTCATTTGGCCTGAAGGTCACCACCGCCACATCGTCGCGCCGTTCCTCACGCCCCTGCCATGCCTTCAGCACCCGCGCCGCCGTGCGGATCAGCCGCGCCGGCTCATTGGTGCCGGCTTCTTTCAGTCCAGCCTCAAAGCGGCGCGTTCCCATCACCCGGCGGGTTGCTTCGCCCACCTGTGTCAGCAACCCGTCTGTCGTGATCAGAAACGCATTGTCACCCATCGGAATTGATGTGGACCCGATCTGGTCCACGCCCTGGTCAAGACTGTAGCCAAGCGTCTTGCGTGACCCCCGATGGCGCGATACGGCGCCATCCGGTGTAATCGAAAACAGGTCAATCGACGCGCCGCTGAATTCCAGAATGTCCCGTTGCCGGTCAATTCTGACTACTGCACAATCCAGCCCGTCATGACCGCGCATACCGGCAGTGATGCCAAGCTGTCGGCACACCCCTTCATGGATCAGCGTCATAAAGCGCGCTGTTGGCAGCCCGGCCGGCGCAGACGCCGCGATCTGGTCCAGAACCGATGTTACGATCAGGGTCATGAAGGCCCCCGGCACCCCATGACCAGTGCAATCAAAAAACACCAGATAATCATCATCGCCAACGCGCTTGACCCAATAGAAGTCACCGCCGACAAGGTCTTTGGGTTGCCAGATTGCATAGGCCTTGCCCAGATGCTGGTTCAGCATGTCATTTGTGGCCAGCAATCTGCGCTGGATATGGCTGGCATAGCTGACGGAATCACCAAAATTGCGGTTTGTTTCGGCCAGCTGGCGTTCATTTTCCTTGATATCGCGAACATCGACCCCGATCCCGCGATAGCCGATGAACGCGCCCCCATCATCAAACACCGGCACACCACTGATGCTGACATGCACCGGCTGGCGGTCCGGTATTGTAACCTCATACTCAAACCGGCGAAATTCCCGGTGCGCGTCAAGATCAGCCAGATGTGCGGCCAGATCGCCCTTGGCGATGGAGCTTACGGCAATTTCATCACGCCGCTTGCCAATCACATCTTCCGGCGCAAGGCCGGCAATCTTGTAAAAACTGTCAGAAATGAAGGTCAGCTTCAGGTCGCTGTCCATCTCGAAAAACCAGTCGCCCGACACCTCGGCAAGGTCCCGAAAACGTTTTTCACTGTCGGCAAGCCGCATCTGCGACTTGTCCAGACGCCGCACAAACAGCCGCGCCGCAGCAACCAGAGAATTGTAAGCCTTGACGATGTCGCCAATCTCATCCTTCTTGTACAGAGGCGCGCGCACCGGATTGCGCGGCGTTGATGTCAGCATCGCCGTTTTCAGACCATCCAGCGGGGTGAGCACCAGCTTGCGAAACCCGAAGGTCAGCGCCAGAAAGATGATCAGCGCCATGATCATGCTGCAGCCAGCAAAGATGATCGTTTCGCGCCAGATCGGGGCATACAGATGCACCTCGTCAACACGCACCTTGAAGGTCAGGCTGGGGCCATTGCCAAGCGGCACATCAACAAACTTGTCGACGCCCATGACCTTCAGATCATCACACCCCGGCATTGGCCAGGAGGCCAGCCGCAATCCATCGCGCATCAGATCAACGCATGTCACATAGTTCAGACCGGAAAATGCCCGCAACACGAACGGGGTGCTTTGCAGATCGTTTATGGCAAGCCGTCTGGCAACAATCGGTGCCAGCGCCATGGCCTGTGAGCTCAGTTCAGCATGAAGCCGGTTCTTGGTAATGGCTTCCCGATAGGCATGAAACATAATTGTGGCGACAGCCGTACACACCAGCGCCGCCGATACGCACACTGTCAGCAATCGCGAAAACAATCCGTGCTTGAAACCGGACAGAGCCATAATCTTCAGTTCACCTTTGTTTTCAGCGCTGCTTTCAGCGCCATTTTCATGGCAACCGTGAGGGCCATTTTCGACGATATGCTCAGCGGCGTGTTTATCTTCGTTAAGGCGCTGGAGATTAAGTCAGTTAAAACTCTCAGCCAAATTGCATCGGCCAAACTGCATCGGCAACACACACAACAAGCACGCATGCTGATCACACATCCCTGCCCATAGACCAACGCCCCGTTTTCAGGCGCAAACTTGGCAGCGCCAGATTTCGTTCCTATATCCGTCCTATGAGTAAAAAACTGACATCCACCGGAACGACGCTATCCATGCGCTGCATCATGCGTGGCAAGCTGTCTGACCTTCTGGCAGCGCTTGCCGTTATCATGATGCTTGGCATCGCCAGCCCCGTCATGGCGGATCAGAACGACCCGCAGCTGGACGAGCTGTTTGATGCCCTGCAACGGACAACAAGCGATCGCGAGATCCAGCAGCTGACCCGTAATATCTGGGACCGCTGGACCGCCTTTGAGAATGACAGCGATACCTACAAAATGATGGTGCAAGGCATGACCCTGATGAATCAGGGGCAGCTGTCGCGTGCCGAGATGGTGTTTTCGGCCATCATCGATGACCATCCAGATTATGCCGAAGCATGGAACAAGAGGGCCACGGTCCGCTTTATGCGCGGCGATGATTATGGGTCCCGCCGTGACATTGCCGAGGTGATCGACCGCGAGCCCCGGCATTTCGGTGCCTTGTCAGGCCTTGGCATGATCCATATCCGCAATGGCAATCTGCAAGGGGCCCTGCAGGCCTTTGAAGCCGCCTTGCGCGTCAACCCGCATCTGGCAAACGCGCAGGATATGATCACGCGTCTGCGTCAGGAATTGCGCGGCCAGTCCTTATAGCCATCCCGGTCTGGCTGACAGGCCCGGGGCCATGACCGCGCGGAAAATCACCTGCCACCGCATTGACATTGAATGCGCCAACCCTAGAGTATGGGCGGAATTCCCGCTTGTGACAGTCTGGTATTGGCCGTGACCCTGGTTCTTGAAACACCCAACTCGGATATTCACCAATGCCCGGCCTGCGGGGCGCAATGCGCTGTCGACAAATCAGCGATGACCACTGCCGCGCGCAACACCCAGCCGGTGCGAATAGCCTGCCACAAATGTGACATGGTGTTTATGCCGGTAAAAAATGATGCCGTGCCAGATCTGGCACCTTCATCCGCCGCAAGCGAGCGCAGCATCCACACCGCGGGTCAACAGCCCGCCGATAATGATCAGGCCCACCAGGATCGAAAAGAAAGCACGCCTGCTGATAACAGCCTGCGCTATGGTAAATGTCCGAAATGCACCGGCACCTTTCTGATGCCGACAACGCCGCTCGGCGATAATGATCTGATTGCCGAGAACATCCTCATCGAATGTCCGCATTGCAGCCGCAAAATGCCCCCGCTTGCCGTTCTGCGGATTGATGCGCGCGCCGATATCACTATGTCTGCCAATCCGCAGGCGCGTGCGAAGTCAGCCCGCCGCCATGATGATCTGATAAAATATGTCGCGGCGCTGATGGTTGGTGGCGGTATCATTGCGGCTGTGCCGGCAATGGTCATTCTGGGAATGACGCCGGGGGCCAGCATCTTTGAAAGCGCGGTTCCGGCTACCCCGCATTTTGCGGTCAGCAACTCCAGCTTCAGACCGTTCAGCGATGCCAATGGCAGCGGCGTCATCGTCACCGTCAATCTGGCCAATCTTGGCACCGCCGAGGGCACACCGCAGATCGTGAATGTCACCCTTCTGGATACCGAGGGCCAGGAAATCACCCGCCGGCAGATTGCCCGGTTCGCCGCACCGATGGCAGCCGGTGAAACCCAGGCACTTGTCGCCCGCTTCACATCACCCGCCGCACCGGTCGCCGATATCGAGGTGTCACTGCCGTCACGCTAGCTGTTCAGGGCGCATCAGACTCATAAGGCCCGCCAGACGCGTCAGGCGTGTTTGGGAATGATCTCGTATCCCGGCTCTTCGGGTTCATCATCAACCATTTCGGCCGGGAATCCCGGGGCCTGAATATCCAGACCCGTCGCATCCTCAAGGCGCTTGATGATATTTGGTGACCATTCGCGCGGACCAAACCTCTCCGCCCCGTCTTTGAAAATCTCGATCAGCTTGGGCGAAATTTCCAGCGGCACCCCGGCCCGGTCAGCCAGTTCCTGAAACAGGCTGATATCCTTGATCACCAGATCCATCGTAAAATTGATGTCGCGGCTGCCATTCAGGATCACCTGGCTTTCCGTCTCATGCACAAATGAATTGCCTGATGAAATGCGGATGGCCTCATAGGTGGTGCCCAGATCAAGACCGCTGGCCTTGCAGGTGACCAGCGCCTCACTCAGCGTCACAAGATTGGCTGTCGCCAGATAATTCGTCATCACCTTCAGCTTTGATGCTGTGCCCAGCGGCCCGGTATGCAGCACGCGTCGGCCCAGAACTGTCAACACCGGCAGCATACGCTCAAAGACATCGCGCTCACACCCCGCAAAGATTGCGATATTGCCCGTGGCGGCCCGATGACACCCACCCGATACCGGGCAGTCGACAGCATCAGCCCCTTTTGCGGTGACAAGGGCTGCCAGACGCGTCACTTCGGCCTCGTCAGTGGTGCTCATCTCGGCCCAGATCTTGCCCTTCGACAGACCGGCAAGAATGCCGTCATCGGCTTCCATGACTGCGGCACTGGCAGCTGGAGAGGGAAGACAGGTGATGATGATATCGCAGGCACGTGCCATCTCGGCAGGTGACTCTGCAAAGGCGGCCCCGTCATCAAGGAAGGGTTGCGCCACCGCGCGGTCCAGATCACGCACAACAACATCAATGCCATTACGTATCAGACTGCCGGCAAGCTTGCCGCCAACATTACCAAGACCGATAAAGCCCACTTTTGTCATCAGACTGTCCCCCTGAGTGTGAAGGCGGACGCACCGCCCCTTCAATTTACGAAGGAAAGTTGAACAGCCACCCACGCAAAAAAGCAATGCCAAAAAACCGCGGCTGGCACGCTCTCTCTACAGCGTGATGACGCGCAGTGAATTGGTAGTGCCAGCGATCCCGAACGGCATGCCGGCAACGGTCACGACATGCGCCCCGCGCGATGCCAGCTCGCGTGCCTTCACCAGACTTGATGCCTCGTCAATGGCGGCTTCAAAATCACCTGTTACCGTGCTTGGCAGTGTCTCGACACCCCACAGGACAGACAGCTTGCGTCGTACAGACACGAAGGGTGACAGCACCACAATCCGGGTGACAGGCCGTTCGCGGGCGATCCGCACTGCCGTATTTCCTGATGTCGAAAAGGCCATGATCAGCCCGGCTTCAACCGTTTCAGCCAGCGACACACTGGCCAGCGCCACCGCGTGATAGAGCGATGGTTCGGTTGGCAGGCGCGGTGGTCCGTCTTCAGGATGTGCCGCGATATGTGCCTCGGCCGCGCAGATGATCCGCGCCATCATTTCAACCGACGCCAGCGGATAGTCACCGATCGCGCTTTCCGCTGACAGCATAACAGCATCCG
>ERZ802822.77-NODE-77-length-71220-cov-12.459061_pt1 | contig 71220 bp, 120 predicted proteins | sample MGYA00345649_ERZ802822 | MGnify/ENA primary metagenome ERZ802822 (study PRJEB30503, sample SAMEA104212359) | marine metagenome | biome: Westerlies Biome; feature: [SRF] surface water layer (ENVO:00010504) within the epipelagic zone...; material: water... | reverse complement strand
TTCAGCAGGTCCATGGGAACACATCGCATTCGAATCCTGTGGGGCGCCCTTTTGGCCATGGTCATCGGCCTTTGGGGGGCAGCATCACCTGCGCTGGCTTACGACAACCCCGAACTCCTGCCAGACCACCCCACCCCGGTGATCGATCTCGCAAGGGTTTTCAGCGAAACCCAACGAGAACGGTTGGAGGAATCACTTGGAGAGGTGGAAGAACGAACAGGATGGAAATTGCGGGTTCTCACCCAGTACGAACGAACACCAGGATTAGCGATCCGAGAATTCTGGGGACTCGACGAACGAAGCCTGTTGCTTGTAGCAGACCCCAGAGGAGGCAATCTGCTCAACTTCAACGTTGGCGATGCGTACTTCGCAATGATGCCGAGAACCTATTGGGTCGAACTACAGACCCGATTTGGCAATCAGTACTACGTCAAAGATCACGGTGAAGATGGCGCCGTACTGGATGCATTGGGCGCCGTCGAAATCTGCTTGGATCGCGGCGGATGTCAGGTCGTTCCTGGCTTGCCCTTGGAACAGTGGCTATGGACGCTCACCACATCGGTTTTAGGAGGGCTGATTGCAGGTTTTGCCGCCTATCCGCGTAAGGAAGGAGAAACGGTCGCTTGGGCCTGGCTACTGCTGCTCTCACCGCTGTGGGGCATGTTGTTTGGCATCTTCGGCATTGCACCAGTGATCACACGCACCTCGGAATGGTTGCCACTCATTCGAAACACGTTTGGGTTCTTAGCTGGGGGAGTCGCCGCCTACTTCATTGCCCAAGTCACGATGGGGCGACGCCTTCAAAGTGAAACTGACGAGTAATCGAAGGTCAGAGCTGCGTTGCACAGGCAATTCGAGAGCCTGTGCAAACGGCTGGCTTAGCCGCCTGAGAAAGTTCAAGGCGACGCTCGTCGCGGATCCGCCGTAACTCCACAAGATTGACGTTGTAAAACGAGCGAAGGCGATCGTATTTTTTGACAGGCTGCCCGTAAAAACTCCGACCCGCAAGGGTTGGGAATGAGGCCCACTCCGGCGCCAATTTGGCAGCCAGATGCGGGGAAAGATGGCCTGTGTCTGTGAGAACAAGAGCCTTGCGACGCTGGATCAAGAACAGCGCCCCTTGATCCTGCACTTCTGGTCCGAAGCCGGTCACACCCAAGCTTCGCCGAACCAAATCCCAGGTAAACGGCATGAATTGGTAAGCCCCTGCAGCAGCACTGGCATAGCGGGAGCTGTAGATCACCCGATTGGGATGCCGGTTGAGGGAGCTCATCAAGCCACCACCAAACATCACTCGATAGCCCACATCAAAGCCACCCTTCCACGTGCCTTCAGCAAAACGGATGGTATTGAGCATCGCTCGACGCTCGGGGGTTATGACGTAAGGAATCGCTCGGGTTGGCTGAACATCAGGCAAATGCACCAACTGCGATCTCGTCTCAGGGGGCAAAAAACTCGCGCTGGCAGGAGCACTCGGAAGAGATGTGGCCAATGCTCCAGACATCGCAGCAAGTGCGAGTCCGTGGCGACAAATCACACCTGAGAGATCCACAAAAAAGTGTCAAAGGATAAAGGTCAAACGATGCATAAAAAACGCATCGGTAATTGACTAGACCTCAAAAGAACCCCGTAGTGGAGATCTTTCCGGCTGACTTTGTCGAACAAATCAACGAATGCAATAGGTAGTTATGCCAGTCGATTAATCGAACCTATGTATAAAAACGTACAAAGTGAGTGGCTGAAACAAAAGCGACCCAGCCAAAGTGCAGCAACGGAGACATTATTTTTTGGGTAAAAAATATTATCGAACTTCTGCCAGCGCGATCAAAGCTTCTGCAGCGCGTTGAGCACCGTCGTGTGGCAAAGGGCCAGATTCCGGCGCGTTGAGCGAGAGATTTAATTGCCAGTCTCCACGTTCCAACTGATCTCTTGTCAGAACTCGATGGTCTCCATGCCGTCGAAGACCGGTCATTAGAGCCGCCGCCTCCGCAAAATCACGACGCTCCACCACATGGAGGCCAACTCCCTGATCCAACGCCTCACAGAAGGTGCTGAAGCCAGGCTTACCCAACTGTCGAGAGCACAACGGAAAGACATCGATCGGCCGCACGGAGCCTGGAAGAAGGGTGAGATTTGGAACTTGTTGGAGAGCGAGCGCTTGTACGGCCTGCGCTGGAGAGGCCATTAAAAAGTGATGGCGTGGCCAACGGAGGAACAGTTCGGGATCGAGCTGAAGGCCCAAACCACCGAATCCCACCAAAACCAGCGATTGATCGAGCGAACGCATGGCGCGCTCCCAATCAGACGGAAGCGGCCGAGGACGGGTGCAGACCAAACCCAGGGCCAGTTCCTGCAAACCCCAATTCATCGACAAATCAAAGGGACACCGCAACAGCAGTTGTCCTCGTTTGTATTGAGCCAAGGCTGCATCGGCCCAGCGCTCAAACGGCCCTCCTAATGGGCGGTAAATATCGTCCCAGCCGAAATTGCTCATCCACACAAGGGGAGCATCGACACGATCTGCCAACTCAGCAGCAGCTGGTGGAATGTCGCCGAAAATCAAAACCGAGTCGGCCTGAGCACGAAGCCACTCCACTTCCCCCATGAGCTGATCTGGAAGTGCGGTCTCCAAGGCGCTGAGTGCCGCCAATGTTTGGCTGCGATCAACACCCAGCGCATCGGCTTGAACCATGCCGACATCCCAACGGCAGGCACGAATGGTGATGCGATCGTCTCCTAATAAAAGCCGCAAGAAACGAGGTTCCACCATGGAACTCATCACCAACGTCCAGTCCGGCCTTCGCAAGCGCAATTGCTGCAAAACAGCTGCGTCCCTTGCCGCATGTCCAAACCCATGACTGCTACTACAGACGTAAATCAGCACTGCATAGGTTTGTCGAGGGGAAGCGACTCTTGGTGACGAACCCCACCATCAGGCGTGTACCAACGATGGCTCAGATGGGTCAGGGACGACCCACTGAATTCAGCCCAAGACAAATGAATCAATGGTCGTCCTTGGACATCCAAACCGCTGCGAGGCACACAGGCCGCATTCAGATAAGCCGTGCCACGACGATCTTGCAGAAGACTTTGTCGATAGCCCGAGCCCCGCTTAAGTGCATGGTGCATATGACCAAACACCACAAGATCAGGGGGACGTGTCACAGCAATCCGATCCAGGGCAATCGATAAATCCTGATCTCCCCAATCAATGGCAGGACTCTTCCAATCCCGTCCGCAAGGGCTATCTGAATCAGACCCCAAACCTGTAGGCCCACAGTGGGCCAAAACCAAGAGAGGTTCATCGGAAGGAACGGAAGCAGCAGCAGCCAAGATTCGATCCACCGACTGATCCAACGTGACGGGGCCGTACACGGCCTCCACGGCCTTCGAGAGATGAAATCCACCTCCGGCGCTGAACGGCCTTGCACCGACAACTGTTAAGGGAAGGTCCTCCCAGCGACGGACACCCCAGGCACAGTGACGGTCCCCCAGAAGAACAAGTTGCTGACGCAGGAGTCCACCGGTGTTGTCAGATCCCCTGTCGTGATTCCCAAAGATGACCGCCACTCGATAAGGAAGTGAGGCAATACGACGTGTCAAACGCAGATCACCATCGCTGAGGTCACCGACGAACAAAACAGCGTCGGGTTGAAGCCGCTCCAACAGCTGTTCGTCAGCGTCGCTCCAAGCGCCGTGAAGATCTCCGGCAATCGCAATGCGCAGATCTTTCAGAGCTCTTGCCTAGGCTGGAGCCCATCCTGACGCGTCCGGGTCCCAATGAGCGTTGACAACGCCCTGGTCGCGGCGATCGAGCTGCTCAAGCAACAGCGGAATGCTGTAGTGCTTGCGCACTATTACCAGTCCCCAGACATCCAAGATATCGCCGATTTCATCGGTGACTCCCTGGAGTTATCGAGAAAAGCCGCCAACACCTCTGCAGATGTGATCGTGTTCTGTGGTGTGCACTTCATGGCGGAGACAGCAAAAATTCTCAGCCCAGAGAAAACAGTTGTTATTCCTGATCTTGATGCAGGTTGCTCATTGGCTGATGACTGTCCAGCAGATGCTTTCGCTGCATTTCGTCAGCAACATCCCGATCATTTTGTCGTGAGCTATATCAATTGCACCGCCGCAGTGAAAGCGCAAAGCGATCTGATATGTACGAGCAGTAATGCCGTAGATCTGGTCAAGCAATTGCCCAAAGATCAACCGATCCTGTTTGCTCCTGATCAAAACTTAGGGCGATGGGTGCAACGCCAAAGTGGTCGTGATCTCACCCTCTGGCCTGGTCGTTGCATTGTTCATGAAACGTTTAGCGAAGAAGCTGTACTTCAACTAAAACTCGAACATCCCACCGCTGAAGTGATTGCCCACCCAGAGTGTCAGGAGAATCTCCTTGATCTCGCCGACTTCATTGGCTCAACAAGCAAGTTACTGAATTACACCGAAATCAGTGCCACCGAAACGTTTATTGTTTTAACTGAACCAGGCATCATTCACCAGATGCAACAACGCGTTCCACACAAGACACTTTTAGAAGTTCCAGGCCTGGATGGTTGCAGCTGCAATGCCTGCCCGTACATGCGACTAAATACACTTCAAAAACTCCACGACTGTTTAAGCACATTGGAACCAGCCATTGAAATGGAGGAGAACCTAAGAGTGAAGGCTCTCCTCCCAATGAAAAAAATGCTGGAGATGAGTCGCTAAAGCGATCATTCGACAACGCTAAAAAGAACTCAATTAAATATTAAAATCAGCTGCCACGGGCGAAGAGATCCGACACGACACATTCACTTACAGTTTCTGCAACCGAGCTTGCATTGAAACAAAAACTATCCAAGAGGCAACTCAACAGGTTCAAGCGAGCTTGCTTAAATTCAAAGGAAGGATAATCAATCAGAGACAATAGGCCTTGCTCCAATGATTCTTCATAAGAAATGCTAGGAATACGATATAACTCTGCCTGATCAGCCGGAATCAATGCTGGCAAACCGAATCCAACCGATGTCGGCAATGCACTTGTAATCTTTGAAGTACTGTATTCCTTATTCAAAGATAATGGCAAACAGAATGAAGAGCTAGACATTGCTTTATAGTAGTCTGAATAGTGAACAAGACCAGACAACTCCGATATCGGCAGAAAGCTAAAACAGTTGGAAAGATTGCGACTTTCAACCCGTTGTTCAAAATCAGGACGATCCGCACCTCCGCCTGCAACAACAAAACAAAGGCTTTCTGAGATTTTGGAATTAGCTTCAACAACGTCGAGCAGACCTACTAAATCCCTATTCCTATAATTGACACCACCAGGAATAACGAGTTTATTTTTTACAACCTTCTGATTCGCTGCATAAACCTGATGAGGTTGTCGCCATAAGTAAGGCTTCACCACTCCAACCGGCATGCTGGCAAAACGCACATCCAAATGACTCAGTCGAGACAAAAGAGCATCCTTGACATGTCCAGCAAGTACGAATAAACCTTTTAATTGAATTTTATCAAAATAGTCAAGCCCCGCCTTTTCAATCGAATCAGAGAAAATTATCGGGTTATGAACAACTCCAAAAATAGGTATATTCAACCTTTTGACAAAGTTGATACAACCGGGGAACTGAAAAGTAGAAAATATACAGAATGAATATCCGCTGCTCTCAATAGTTTTCCTAAGGATCTTCCATGTTTTAGCTCTTTTCTCTGGCTTCCAATAATAGATATTTGCATTAAGCCCAGTCATGAATTCATACACATCTCCCTTGTTAATCAAGGTTTGTAGAGGCAAGTAAACATCTACGTGAAAACCTAGCTCGTTAAGAGCATGAACAAATGAAGGTGTTATCTCCTCATGGACCGACTCAAGCTGAACAATGCAGCACGAGAGCCTAGAAGCGCCGAATCTGGATTTCAGCATTGCAAAATTGACATCAACTCAATCTACACAAAAGAAGAATGCCTATAGAAACATTCCCCTTTGGACACAAGAAATGTCAAAGTTTTAGCTATGGCCAAAACCTTCGATATTATTTTTTACGGCAATACCCAGCTCCAACATTCATCCAGCCCGATGGACAAGCTTCTCCGTTTGTAGGCATCATCTCGTAATAGACTGGCGAGACACACTTTGTTCCCAGGGTATTAACATATCCAAGAGGGCACTGGTTGTGACCGTCTGCTTTCGGGATACTTTTTTGAGCAAGGGCCACTCCTGGAATTGACAACGCAGCGACGGAAGCAATGGCAAGCAAATACTTCATAAGAAAGGAATTAGTTGCCACAAGATACAGCTGTTTCAGACTCATGTCATGAGTTAAGTCAAACTTGATAGAACGCACCGAATCAGGCCTGTATTGCCGCGCTGCTGATGCCTGGGTGGATCCATGGAAGCCGGTTCCTAGAGCCTTGATTACCCATGCCCATGCCGACCATGCCAGACCAGGATGTGGCGAATATTGGGCTATTGACTCAAGCGAAGCGGTCTTGCGGCAGCGTCTTGGCCAGAGCATCAATCTGCACTCGGTTCAATACGGGGAAGAGTTTTGGCTCGGTCAATGCAAGGTGTCCTTCCACAGTGCAGGACATGTGCTCGGGTCAGCGCAGATCCGACTGGAGTCGGATGGAAATGTCTGGGTCGTGAGTGGCGACTACAAGCGCGACCACGATCCCAGCTGCGCTCCGTTTGAGACCGTCGCCTGTGATGTATTGATTACGGAAGCCACATTTGGGTTGCCCATTTATCGCTGGAGCAGCGGAGCCGAAGTCGCAAAATCAATTCGAGATTGGTGGCAGGCTGATCGAAGCCGGCCCACATTATTGTTCTGTTACGCCTTTGGGAAAGCACAACGTCTACTGGCTGAATTAAAAGCAATCGGGGTCGAAGAAGAGGTGCTTTTGCATGGCGCGGTAGAAACCATCACTCGGCACTATCGCGAGGCTCAAGTTCCGATGACGCCGAGCCGGCCCGTCAGTGACTACCCACGCAACGATTCTCTCAATGGCCGCTTGGTTCTAGCCCCCCCGTCTGCACATCGTTCCAGTTGGATGCGTCGTTTCAAGGCCCCGCAAACTGGTTTTGCTTCAGGATGGATGGCCGTGCGCGGCGCGCGGCAACGACGTGGATATGAACGGGGGTTTGTGCTCAGTGATCACGCCGACTGGCCAGGTCTGATTCAAACCGTCCGAGAGTCAGGGGCCAAACAGGTTTACGTCACCCATGGACAAAGTGACGTACTGGCCAGATACCTACGTGAATGCGAAGGGATTGCTGCCGAACCGCTCGAGACACTGTTTGAAGGTGAACAAGACTGAGACTTCTGAATTCAGTTGCCGCCCTGACCAATTCCTGTTGGCAGAGGGGGGAAGTTCAAATTGGCTTCTCGGCCTTCAATCGCAGCCTTCAGCGATTCAATCATCATGGTGTTGCCACTGTCTTGAATTGCTTTGAGTGCTGCCTCAAGACGCCGACGACGGTTGCTTGGATCATCGCCAGAACCTTGAGTTCCAATCGTCAGCTCAGGGGCAGCAATCGGCATTGATGCACGTACGCTTGAGAGTTGCTGGGCCAGGTTCTCCCAAAGAAGTGCCATTTATCCACCGAGATATGTGATCACTAGATGAACACAGACCTTGGCAATCAGCACTGGTTGATCACAAAACGTCTCGATCAGAATCCCCACAGATGTCGGCGTCGGTCGACAAGATGTTGAAAGCGCTGTACAGCCCATGCAGGCCTTTCAGGCCCTATTCCAACAGCTCGACCAAGTCACAGGAACACGGGCCAAAGTTTCTTTGCTTATTGAGCATTTCCGTTCTGTACCAGCAGCCGATGCCGCTTGGGCGCTTGTTCTTCTGTTAGGGAAACGAAGACGCCGGCTCATCACTGGCCGAAGGCTTCGCACGATCCTTGAGCAACGGGGTGGCATTCCAGAGTGGTTAGTTGCCGAGTGTCACGGCCAGGTTGGCGATTCCGCCGAAACAATCACCCTGCTTTGGCCAGCCGTGAACACCAAGATCGGCCCTGTGGAATCAAATCTCCCGACGCTTCCAGACGATCAACCGCTGCACTGGTGGATGGACACCCTTCTTCCAACGATTAGCGGCTTCAAAGACGACAACGAAGCCAACGCTGTTCTCGATCTATGGCAAAGAGTGCCAAACAACCAACACTTTGTGGTTAATAAATTACTCACGGGAGGATTTCGGGTCGGTGTCTCAACGGGGTTGATCAGTCGAGCAATTGCTGAGGCCTTTGATCTCGACATCGAACTGGTTGTCCAACGGTTAATGGGCGGCTTTGAGCCAACGGCTGAGAATTTTCAACAACTCATCCTTCCTGCTAACGAAGATGAACAACGATCGAAGGGCACTCCATATCCCTTCTTTCTGGCTAGCCCCATCGACCTCCATCGACTTCATGACAGCAAGCCTGATGACTGGCTTGTCGAGTGGAAATGGGATGGCATTCGTGGACAATTGATTCACCGAGGACATGGCACATTTCTGTGGAGTCGGGGAGAGGAACTCGTGAACGACAGTTTTCCGGAACTAATCTCGATTGGAGAAGCTCTACCGGATGGCACCGTTCTCGATGGAGAAGTGATCTGTTGGAGGGAAGAGGATTCAATACCACTAGGTTTCGACCAATTACAACGACGCCTGGGTCGAAAACAGGTGGGCAGCCTTTTGAAACGGGAATGCCCAATGCGTTTTATCGCTTACGACCTGTTAGAGCACAACGGACAAGACATCCGACAAGAGCCAATTTCACAACGACAGCAAAAGCTACTTGACGTGATCAGGACGCTGAAACATCCAGAGCACTGGCGCTTACAACAAAGCCAGCACTGGCCCCTAAAAACATGGGACGAGCTCGATCAGCAACGACAGGATGCAAGAACGAAGCATGCTGAAGGAGTGATGCTCAAGCAACGCACATCCCCCTATTTGGCTGGTCGAAAACGCGGTAGCTGGTGGAAATACAAGCTTGATCCCATGCACCTAGATGTCGTTCTTCTGTACGCGCAGGCAGGACGTGGTCGGCGCGCAAATTTATTTACCGACTACACATTTGGCCTTTGGAACGATTCAGAAACACCAGAACTAGTCACCTTCGCAAAGGCTTACTCCGGTCTTGACAACGCAGAAATCCTTGAGCTCGATCGCTGGATCAGAAAGAACACTCTGCAACGTTTTGGACCGACGCGTTCTGTTCGGCCCGAGCAAGTCTTTGAACTGGGTTTTGAAGGAATTCACCCATCAAAACGGCACAAAGCTGGAGTAGCCGTACGTTTCCCGAGAATTCTGCGCTGGCGTAAGGATAAGCCTGCCCAAGAAGGCAACTGCTTAAGCGATGCACAACAGCTGATAAACAACCAGGAAAAGGCTTAACAATGTCTGGACGTTCGCCTGAAGTGAATTCAATCGATCAACTACAACCCATTCATAAATGGTTTAAACATCAGGGATGGACACCACTTCCATTTCAGAGAAAAACTTGGGAAGCATATCTAGAAGGCAAAAGTGGCCTTATCCAAGTACCAACAGGGTCTGGGAAAACCTATGCAGCAGTAATGGGCCCAATCGCCCGAATGTTGGCAGACAACACAGATCGCAAAGGGATACGATTGCTATATCTCACACCACTTCGAGCACTGAGCCGGGATCTTGCCCTAGCAATACGAGATCCAATAGACGTGATGAGTTGGCCATTGCGCGTCGGTATCCGTAACGGTGATAGCAAAAGTAGTGAACGCACGAAACAACTAAGATCACCACCAGAAATATTAGTTACCACACCAGAATCACTCACTCTATTGCTCAGTAATCCGAAGGCGGAGGAGTTGTTCAATAACCTCGACACCGTGATCTTGGATGAGTGGCATGAATTGATGGGAAGCAAGCGTGGTAGCCAAACAGAGCTATGCCTTTCATGGCTTCGCCAACAACGTCCCGGCCTACAAACCTGGGCGATCAGTGCCACGATTGGAAATTTGAACCAAGCCGCACGGCACGCACTTGGAACGAAGGGCAAACCCATGATGGTTGGGGGCGCACCGGCAAGAACCACCGATATCCGCAGCATATTTCCAGACAAGATTGATGGTTTCCCTTGGGCGGGTCACCTCGGCCTACGCATGTATGAAGAACTAGTAGCTGTTCTAAATCCGAACATCAGCACACTGCTGTTCACTAACACAAGAAATCAATCAGAACGTTGGCATCAATGTCTTCGTTTCGCCTGTCCTGAGATGGAAGGGGCACTCGCCTTACATCACAGTGCAATCGATCGTGGAGAACGAGAGTCAATTGAATCAGCTGTAAAAGCTGGAGATATTCGTTGGGTTGTGTGCACCAGTTCTCTAGATTTAGGTGTGGATTTTCAGCCAGTGGAACAGGTTGTACAAATTGGTAGTCCAAAGAATTTGGCTCGTCTTTTACAGCGAGCAGGTCGATCATCCCATATCCCAGGAGGAACCTCTAAAGTATTATTTATGCCCACCAATGCACTGGAACTGCTAGAACTAAGCGCAGTTCGACGAGGCTTAGAAGAAGGATTAGTCGAGCAACGAAAACCACCAAATGCTCCACTTGATGTATTACTCCAACACCTAACAAGCCTTGCATGTGGTCCAGGGTTCAACGCAGAACAAACCCTAAATGCAGTAAAAGAGAGTGCATGCTATGAACATCTCAGCGAGGAAGACTGGGATTGGTGTCTAATATTTCTCAAAGAGGGTGGTGAATGTTTAGGCGCATACCCGAGATACAAGAAGCTTGAATGGAATAAAGAAAGCAAGAGATACCATATTCGCGAAAAAATGATCGCCAGATTGCATCGATTCAATATTGGCACGATTACAGCAGCACCATCAATCACAGTCCGATTCATTCGAGGAGCTATTTTGGGCCATGTTGAGGAAACATTTATTAGCCAGCTAAAACCCAAAGATGTGTTCTTTTTTTCAGGACGACAACTTGAGTTTATTCGACTCAGAGAGATGACAGCCTACGTCAAAGTCAGCACAAAAAAAAGTCGTACAGTACCAGCATGGGCAGGTGGCCAAATGGCACTATCTGACTTACTGACACATCACCTACGTCAAGAAATAGATCGGGCTAGACGAGAAGAACTAGACACACCAGAATTAAAAGCATTAAAACCATTATTTGACCGTCAAAAGGATCTATCAGTTCTACCAAAAACGAATCAGCTGTTAATCGAAACTTGTCAAACACGCGAGGGGAGCCATCTATTTGCATATCCATTTGAAGGTCGATTTGTCCACGAAGGAATCGGATTTTTGTGGGCATCAAGACTCACAAAGCTGAATCGCGGCACAATCACAGTATCTGTTAATGATTATGGATTTGAGCTATTAGCACCAAGAAGCTACCCAATGGCAGAGCTCGTTGAAGAACATTCCGACCTCCTACTTGATAAAGATAATCTCGAGAATGATTTACGGAATGCACTCAACCTTTCAGAACTGCAACGACGACGTTTTCGGGCCATCGCACAAATCGCTGGTCTAATGAATCGAGGCTTTCCAGGATCAACCAAAAGCACCGGCCAGCTGCAAATTAGTGCATCTCTTTTATTTGATGTGTTTAATCGTCATGAACCAAGCAATCGATTACTTCAACAGGCTTATCAAGAAGTGATGCATGATCAACTAGAGCTCAGCAGATTGGAACACGCACTTACTCGAGCCTCTGAACAAGAATGGCTGCATGTAAAAACACCACGCCCTGGACCACTAGCCTTTCCATTGTTGGTCGAGCGCCTCAATTCACGTATGTCAAACGAGACTGTGCTCGAACGAATCATGCGTATGCAAAAGGATGCTCTGAACAAAGAAGCTTAAGATAAAACAAAAACGTTAGGGAGTTCGATCATCAGATAGTGTGAACAAGGATCAAAGTCTCGTTAATCTTCCTCCATGGCAGTCCATTTATATCTTGTTGTGTTAGGGGGGAGAATGAAGGGCTGCAATATTGAACTCCATGACGTCAGGTGGGTGGTGGGGGACTCAATTCAGGATACAATTAAGACACTTAAAAGTGAATGGTTTGGTGATAAAAAAGGGCTACATATTGATAGCTATCGCCAAATTCTGCATGTCGATGGAATGTCCGTAGCTGTAGTTCATTCACCAACCGTGAATGAACCTACTGATGAATATGGCCTTTGGTTTGTGAATCTTGGAGGATATTCAAGCCAATCCATGGCCGAGCAACACGAATTTGGCATCGTCGTTGCACAAACAGCTCAATCAGCAAAAGCCATCGCCAAGAAACGCTGGCTTAAGGGCATGACTCAAATCCACAAGGACGATCTCCACCAAATCAATGGAAATCCGCTCATTGATGATCTCTTGCCGATCAATGGCAATGGACGCTGGCATATCCAATTAACACCCAGCACAACAGAGGTCTCAGCATCCGAGACACCAGACTGGACCGGCTACTGGCTGATCTAGGAACAGGCTGCGCCGGATCATGAGCTATCCATCGCAAGTCACATCAAGACACAATTCGATGGAATAACACGGACAACTCATACCCACCCAAAACATGGGCATCATCATTGGCATACTTACAAAAACCAATATCAATACTAAAATCAAACACCTATTTATTATCAACGAAACCGTCAACCAAGCCCGATCTCTAAGGCATGGAGGAGATCACAGCCCGTCATCTAGTTCATCGAAGCTACTATCAGTACTCGCCCATGCGTTAATTTAGGCTATCGTTTTTCACTCTAAAACACAATTCGAATCCCAAGCATGAACACTGAGTCAATCAGTCAAGAAGCAATCAATGCCTGGCGTGACTATGTACTCAAGCAGGTTGTCGAAAATCTTGAGATAAATAAAGAAAAGATTATTGAACAGTTTGAAAATGAGAACTCTCATGGCATTACACGCAATGAGATCAATCAATTTGGATTGCTAGATTTTGACGTCTCGATCACCCTTCATCGCGACAAAAAACAATCATTTGGCCTAGGACTAGGGTTTTTCAAAGCAAATATTTTGCGGTAACAGAGCAATCAAGCAGGAACAATAAATAACCCATTCTGAGCAGCAATCTAATTAGGTCATTAGCAATAAGGCAACATACAACTCAAGCAGACTAAGTAGGATCTGGATTAAAGCCTATGAGATATCAATCGATATCAAATAATTGACAACGGAGGGGAATTTCAGAGAAAATGTTGTTATTCGTACGTCGTCGATGGACACTCAATCGATTTTGACCATCGCAACACCATTTTTGGTATTTGGTGCTTTGTTGGCAGTCCTCATATTGGTTTGGGATCGGTGAATCATTTATACGCTGGAATGTTTTGGACCCCCTATGCCGACTGGATCTATACGGTCATGAGCTTGGGAGGAGTCCTTTTGATTTGTTGGTTGGTACTTGGTCGATCACCCAAGTCGTGATCGAGGACTATTCAGCAGCGATACTGTCCATAACGGGCTCAAGCAGTGCATCACGGGCATTATTAAAGCGCGTCATCATCTCGGGATCACCGCCTTTATCGGGATGATGTTGAACAGCAAGCGATTTATGAGCTTGTTTGACCTTCGCCACACTTAAGCGACCTGTCAATGGCAAACCAAGACTCTGACGAGCCTTGATGGCATCAATATCGGGATCGCGACCTAGTGGGCACTGCTCTCGCCGATGGTTCGATTTACCGGGCTTACGCCTCGCCTTTGAGGCCTTGGACCGCTTGGTGGTTGAAGCGCCAAACCCACCCGCTCCACTGTCGCTGCTAGTCACACGTTTGTTGGTCACCGACTGATGAGACTGCAATGTCCCCTCACAATGCCTGAGCGCCTGACAGAAAAGACAAAAGCAATGTCATGAGCATCGCCGTGGAATGGTCACAACCTCGCCTCGTGGCAACAGACCGATGCAATGGAGCCAAAGCAACAGGCTGGGTTTGTCAATTTTGCAAGGTATGAAGGATCAACCAAGCAAAAAAATAATTAAATCCAACTGAGATCATTAATGGCATACAGCCCGAGAATCATGAATCAATGCACATTGGGGTGATTGAATTAATTCATATCCCCGTCGTATACGGCTGCTAGTGGGCTCAAGAATCGTACTGAAATACTGAGTCTCAGATAATGCTTCAAGCACCACATGCTGACCGATTATCACAATTCGAAAATGCCATGGAAGAAGACCAGGAAGGGTGAACGGCATGGACTGGCAGCGAACTCGTAAATGCACATTGCCAAATAAATCAAAGGAGTCCATCCCCATCCTTCACAATCATCGATACAAAACCTGTAACTCAACCAAAATCAAGAATACTTAAGTATAAATACTTTCAAATCCGCTGCGATAACGCTTCCCTACAGACAAGAATAAAAGCGAACAAAACGAATATGTATCGTTGGAGTCGGAAAACAGGAGCGAAAGAAACCACCAAGAGCCCCCATCCGAAAAGAGCTAAAGTTGATTATCAAAAACCAGATCACTAAGAACATGAACGAGTACGTTGCCGAGTATCCAAGACCACCAAGGATTGAACTGATCTCAGGTTCAGTAGCGATTTATATTCAAGACGAGATTATCGCTAGAGATTGTGAATATATCAGAGTTTGTGAGACTTATCATCCTCCAAGCATCTACATCAAACCTTCAGCATTTACGGAAGGTACTTTACGTCAGACTACAGGGCAACGATCATTTTGTGAATGGAAAGGTTTTGCAACTTATTGGGATCTCTCAAGATCCAATGGAGACAGCATTCGACAAAAAGCTGGCTGGAGTTACGCCAATCCAGATGATCGATATACATCTTTAAAAGACTGGATCAGCATCTACCCAAGATGTGTCGACAAATGTTATTTGGAGGGAGAAAAGGTTGTTGCTCAACCAGGAACATTTTATGGCGGATGGATTACAAGCTGGATCAATGGGCCATTTAAGGGAGATCCAAAGCATCCAGAATTAATGTGATTGCAAAAAATCAACGAAGAACGAAATCGATGACAGAGCTAAAGTTCATTCCACCTTTGACGTATCCCGAAACGACTAAAGCGATGACCCCCGCATTCAGGGCCAAAAAAGCAATGCTGAGTTTGATTTCATCTTTCATCAATTAATCATCGCTAACGGATAAGAGGTTCCGTGAGCTCAAAAAAGGGTGAAATGATAAAGAATGTAATCTCGACTCCCAGGGTTCATCAAAACGAAGCCCCACTCTTGGTCAGTCAGCAAAACCACGCATCGCTAATGGGGTTTGTCGAGCGCGTTGGGGGAGTCGAGCCAACCATCGTCAATGGCTTCTAGCCAGTGGGTCATGGTGGCAATCGCTAATTTTCGAGCCGATGCAAGGCCTGGCCAAAACAGGAGGGTGAGCAACGTACCGCCAGTTGACGGGTCTGACACTTCAGCAGCTTCAATACGCCGCGTTTCGGGATCAAACAACAGATGGAGGTGCGCATCTGATGTTTCGCTGAGTTCGACCACCATGGCAAGGTGTTGCATCTGAATCATGGCTGTTGGCTGCAGCTGATCGTCAAACAATTGATGGTCTACGGGATCGTCAACCCACCAGCTTCCATTAGGGCATTTGCGTACTTCACCTTCAATCCAGTCAATTTTTACTCCACCTGATAAAACAAGCTGATTTAAGACGTTGTCGATGGTTTCGATCATCCCAGACATCGATCAATATTCGAGACTCTAATGAGCTTGAAGCCAATTAGCACTTGATTATTCGCCGTGGAATCCGCCCCAGGACGATAAGCATTGCAATCCGACGAGCGATGAGAATGCGGTTCTCCGTACACCTGCGCTATTCAGTCAAGCCACTCGATTGATTAGAAAAGATAGATGGAGTTATTTCTCATCATGACCTGGGCGTTTATCGCATGGGTTTTAAAAACACAAAATCCGTTCAAGAATTAAATTAGAATCTGTCAAACCATCGCCTCAAAACTACACCAAAATTCTCAGACAATGTGAATTGGATACATCAACTAAGAGCGATCAGACATCTGCTTGCGCAGATTCCTTAAAAGCAAACACATCTCAAGATTCTCGGCTTCAAAATCACAGACATGCTCTAAAAGATTGCCATACCAGTCACCATAATCTGAATCTTGTGAGCACAGCTGTGAATCGCTATTCACTAGTTCCAGAATACGAAGAGCCGCCGAATAGATTTCATAATTCATTCTTTGATCCTAACTAGCACTTGATCCCTTGGCAATCAGACCCATTTTGAGCATTCAGCCAGCAGGTCGGTAGGCTCAATGTTCTTGTGATCTACACCAACATGAGTAAGCGAACGCAGGAATCGTCTCAAACTTCAATCCAAGGGTCAAAGTTATCAACACTTATCATAGTTATTCTCTGTCTGGGGCTAGGAGCGTGCGGCACATACGAACCAAACTCCGACGATAATGCACCGGGATTTCAACCAACAAACTCGATGGATTCCAACAGATTAACCGACGAATTCAATCTCGAGTTAGGAGAAGGCGAATCGTAAATTCCACGTCCCAAACTGGCCGTCGTTTTAAGATAATTAAATCGATTTTAAAAATTTTGAATACTGAACTGGAGTTGGGATCTCTCGACCCTCAAAAATACATTCACAATACATTTCTATTGCATCTTCAACAACAGCAGAAAGACTGAAATTGTCTTCTCCACGTTGTTGCGCGTCATAGCGCAAAGCAGCAATCTTCTCGGACGTGTTTCGATCAATTTGGAGTCTTACCGACGAGTAGTGTGCAGCGGGATTTAAATCTCTCGATTGTGCAGATTTAATTTTTGACTTTTTAGAAGACAAAGAATTTCTAGAAGAATTAATCATATTTTGAATGATTGATGATATTTCACAACCCAATGCCAACGAATCCATGGCAGTTAAAGCCTAAGACAATTCACCAGAAAGTCCAAAAAGCCGACTACCTGGATTTCGTTGCAATAACTGCGAAAAATGGATCACCTTTTCCACCAAACAGCCCCATCACGCCATCCGATCGGGTGTCTTCAGCAATGATTTCAGGATTCATCCAGCCTTGGGCCTTCAACACAGAAGACACATAAGTGAGATGATCGCCATTGTCACCATCAGTCCAAACTTGAGGAGCCTTAGTAAAAAACATCCGGTTTGAGAAAGCGACAATCACCTGTCCCATTGGCCGAGTGATCCGTAGAAGCTCGGCAGCGATAGCCTCAGGCTGCTGTAAATATTGCCATCCAGCAACGATTAAAGTTGCATCAATACTTGAATCTGACAAGGGTAGAGCTTGATCTCTATTTAAGTTTTGGACCCAATTCCTATCGAGCCGTGGGTTGGCGTTGAGCTCATCAGCGTTTAATCCATGCCCAATGACTTCGTCATAGATCACATCATCCGGGAGATGGCTGACCCAGCTACTCATCAGATCGAGAACCACAGCACATGGCGGGAGCTTATGACGATAGAGAGATGTTAAACGCTCTCTAAAAGGGGCATCTAAATGATGAACAAAACGCGGCTCATTATAAAAAATAGCATCATCACTGCGATCAAGTTTGAACCGCTGAGACTCTTCAAGTACCCGAACAACAGTCATCGATCAACCGAGGTCGAGGTACCAGCGGACGACTCCGGTGAGCTGTCCAACAATTCCATATCCCGTGACTCGTTCAACAAGAATTGCAGCCATGAAACCCAGCATTGCCGCCCGCCCATTGAGAAGCTCAACCTCGGCAAGGGCTGAACGATTCCACGGACGAGCAGTGGTTAAGGACTCGCCGAACCGTTCTGGCGTCTCGTACTTAAAGGCTTGACGGGTCATGGGAGAGAGCACATCCACGCGACCTTAACGGGCGTATCTGGTCGACTGGGATATGCACTCCATTTCCCGACCGAATCCAGGCGATCCATCCGTCCTGCATCGCAAACCACTCGCATCGGGATCACCTTGGCTGTCCACTCCGACTGATCAGCACGTCGCAGCAACAGACCGGCTTCAATATCAACAACAACACCGTTCGATTCGGTGATTGCGGAACGAGGTGATCGCAAGTATTCAGCCGCCTGCAGCTGTGGACTGGACATGGCATCGACAAACGTCCAACCCTCACCAGGGAGATGCGTCTGACGCAAGCGGCTCCAAATAAGGGGTTCAGGCTCGGGCTGCCAGTTGGCACGCACGGGGCAGGAGATCAGAGCGACCAACCCACTCAAACAACACAGAACGATGGATCGACACGCCAACATGGGAGACCTGACTGGTTGAGAGACGCTGACACAGACACGAAGCAGCTTGATCGATCTGCTGCGAGACCACCCGAGCTCAGAGAAGATTTTCGCGCTTGTGCAGCAACTTGAGACGGAACACCCTGCCGACCTCTCCAATCAACTCAATGAATTGACTGGAACATGGGAGCTGCGTTGGAGTAGCTCGAGTCAACCGTGGTTGAAACAATCACCAGGGCTTCTCAACCTACAAATCCTTGACCCCAACCAAGGCCGTGGACGCAACATTCTTCAATTGGGTGGTCCACTCGGACAACTTGCAGGAATCCAGGTGGATGCGGACATCAGCGTTGTTAGTCAACAACGGGTGAATGTGAGCTTCAAACGGGGTGGATGGGCTGGACCAACCGTTGCAGGACGCAAACTTCAGCTCTTGCGCTCCATTGAGCAAAGTTTCCCAGCTTGGCTTGATATCACTGTTCTGGATGATGCTTTACGGATCTGTCGTGGCAATGCTGGAACCATTTTCGCCTTAGTAAAAAGACCCGACATTCGCCTTCCAGATTGGACTCTGTAGCTCACAGCAATCACATGCGTTTGACCAAGCGAAGACGGCGTTGATGGACAAACCGGCAGCGAATTGCCAAAACGTTGGCATCCATCTGGGATTTAATTTCTGTATGATTAACCGACGTTGAACCGACAGCTGTCGGTTGCAGTTAGAGCCAGGTCACGCAACGGGGTCCTGGTCGCTGTGGAGACATGTATGTCACCTCTCGCCCTTGCTCAGCGCATCCAAAAGCGCAAGCATCGCCTCAATGAGGCTCAAATGGCACATCTACGCCAAACCGCTTATCGCGGTGTTAATACCACCGCCCATCAAGCGCCAACACGTCAGTTCGAACAAACGATTATCGTTCAGCGCGGTATTTCGTACATCAACTGATTCAGATCAAAAGCCCCATCGGGGCTTTTTTTTTGTACATCATTGAACGGATACCGCTTTTAAAGAAGACTTGGAATAACGGTGAAGCTTGAACAAAGGAGGCCGCCCCTCCCATATGGAAGAGACGGCCTATCTCGCTCGTTTGTTCATGTCGCTACCCACTGTTCAGTGAAGAACTGAAAGAAAAGAGCGAAGCGACTGGCTGGGTGGCAAACCCTGGGGCCATTGCGACCAGGTGTGAAAACTCTTATCGACTGGGTTGACGCTCTGCTTTGTCGCGCCAGACGAACGAACGGCTCACGGATGGGTTGAAAGTTGGAGCAGAAGCCAACAACCAAGGTCATGTAGACAAAGAGTCGACATCTCTCGCTAAACACGAACCGTATGGGATGTTGCAATCACTCAATCAGTCGATAATATCTGATTAGAACTAGAACCTCCGATGCTCTTAAAATTATGGGAAAAGGCTACTAAAAGATTGTTCAAGGAATTTATCATTGGCCATCGAACACAATTTAACCCATCAGACAATACCAACCTTGAAATCAATAAACTGACTCAATATCCAATTCAATGGGTGGAGAAGTAACCTTAAGATCTGATCTCTTTCCTCTCAAGAAATCGAATCCACACGACATCCTCCATTGAATAGGACACTTCAAAATTTAGAATCTTTGATCTCTACTCCCCAGAATGGAGCTATTGGTAAAGTAGGTAAGTACAACTACGAAATAACGATTTTTCAAGATGGCTACGCCAAAATCAACAACTTGCGCGAATGAACGCTGTTGGGTTTGGTTCAAAGGCGATCCGTTGAAACAAGACGGCTCCTGGAAAGCTGGCTTTTACGGGGCTCCTTCGGTTCTTGGTGGAATACGAATTGAAAGCCCTGACTTTGTGCCTTGTCGGGTACCTGAATGGCGCGTACTGTTTAAAGAACCAAAAAACATGAAGCAAACCCCAAATATTCCTACAGGTGATTGGAAACTCTTCCCAACAGAACCAAAATAGAGCCAATTAAGTAATCTTTTCAGACAGTCAAATTTTGGAATGCACGACTAGAACATAACGCATATTGAGTCCACTTCAAGCAGACTAGTAATGAATAACCTTGTACGATGTTCCTACAAAGGAACCAGAAACAGAGGAGTTGACTCACCCATGGCCAATTTCATTGACGAGCCAACACGAGGAGATGGTACATCCTGGAAGCTAACCAAACAAAACTTTAATAAACCACCGCATTTTCACGAACCAACCATCGAAGAATTAAAAACTCATTTAGAGGAGAAAGATAGAGAGGAAAGCACTCGCGATAGTTTCCTCGAAAAGAGCAATGAAGTTGTTCGTGCTCCTGCTAAACTTGAATTATTGCTTCGAAGACCTGGTAAGGGATTATTTGCACAGAAGTATAAAAATGGTGCCCAACTATGTTGGATGAGCGGATTCTGGTGTGGATCCCTTGAACTAGAAGATGATGAAGGGATTGAAGAAACCTATCCCCGGTGGAGTCTTTCAGTTTTAGTTGGTGACTTTTACAAAACTGGGGCCAAACAAATTCGTGAGGCCATCATTACTAGCCACGGTGATAAAGCTTATGGGCAGTGGAAGCGGGCTGTTCTCGAAGATAAAAAAGGACGAACAGAAGTTCTTGATGCAATCGCTCATACCTGTGGGAAGAGGAAGAAAGTTGCCATCGGTTTCACCAGATCGGATTCATCTAAACGCCTTCTCAAAGCACATGGGATTCGTGTTGATGAAGACTGGACTTTTTTATACCCGCACTACAAAGGAAACTGGAAACCAGTTCGCAATCCATATACAGAGATCTAGAACCATTCTGGACAATCTTAAACGGGTCCAAAACATCAACTAGAAACACCACTAAGCATCTCCAAAACCTTTCTTTTCGGATTTATTTTTGCTTAGAATTTTCTTCTTAGGCATCGAGAGTTGAGTTTCATTATCACCAAATATCTGACCATCAATCCAAGTGGTTAGAACATAAACGACGAGAAGCACTGGAATAAGAACAAACCATTCGTTATCAAATTCATACGGAAGCTGCCTTACGCCAAATATGGCTAGGTAACCCGTCATCAAAGTCAATATAAATCGTCGAATAGAAGCTGGATTCATCATTCAATATCGGGGCTTTAAGCCTAGTCTGCTCTGGCGATAACACAACAAATAGCTCAAAACTAGACAGGTATAAAGTTCAATGGTTGGACCAACAATGTATAAAGCTCCTATTTAGTGAACTCAGACTTAAGTGCAGCGATCAAAGCCTGGCATGAACGCATCGGCATTCCATTATCAAGGCTCGGTTGAAGCTGATGCTCAAGCTCCTGGATGATTTGATCAGCGGGTTCGCCACGGTTCACCAATTCTCGGACCGCCAGAATGGCAGCCTCTTCCGTAAAGCCAAGTAAATATTCCTTTAATTGCTCAGTAGAGGCTTGGGCAATAATCGAAGCCGTTGGATGCGGCATAACCCATTTCAAATTGGGAAAACTCTACGACTTTATTGATCGATTATTTGCCACACACATAGAATACATTCAAAATTTATCAATTCATTGATTCATACAAAAATATTTATCACTTTCAACTTGCAAAAGAACCATTGCATGTACATCAAGCAACGTTGGTCAAGACCAGCATCCCCTCGGTTGGGGCAAACCGTTTTTGTAACAGGAATGGGTGAATAGCTATCAACACATTTTTAGTGCTGCCTTCTTTGCCCTTGCACTCGCGTTTGTTTCCCCCACAATTTTATCCTGTCGACATTTACCATGCGAAATCTAGATTTTTTTCTTTTTCTGAGATCCAGCGATGCTGACAACAGGGATTTGTGTTGACACACTCAATTGAGGATTAAACCGCTTATGGACCATTCAGATCTGCTCTTCCTCGTTGAGGATATCGGCAAGGGAAATGTCCTCGATTCAGAAATGCTTGAGGGATGCAGCGTTGCTGCCCATGAGTTGGATGATATGGATGAGGTGATGGCGGCCAACGTGGCAGCTCACGTCTTTCAAGAGCTTTACGGCCACATCGTTCAGTCCATCAAGGGTGATCAAGCCGATCCAGACGAAGGAATTTGGACAGGCAAGGTGGAAGAGTTTGATTTCCGCATCACACGCAATGACGATGGTGATCTGATTGTGGATTTTTTAATTCGCCAGTAACACCGTCATTCCTCGCGTGAGCCATCATTTTTTTGCCCATAGATCGGGATGTTCCATAACTTCATGAAACGTTGAAACGCAAACATGAATCAATCGCTATGGCGCCAAGTACACACCAAATGCCACGGTGAAGACATACGGGGCATCTTTCATGGCCAATTCGAATCAGGGCCGCAACCCCTACACCGTTCGGCATAAAACATCAGACGGCGAGAAACTTGAATCCTGCTTCTATGCCAGCGATGCTTTCGAAGCACGCATGTTGGCCATGGAATTCAATGCCTACATTCGGGCTCATCCCAATTGCATTGATTCGATCCTTAGGACGGAGGTTTGAGGGCGGTTCGCCGCTTCTCAACCTGTACAAAAATCAGCCAAGCCAGACTGGCTAGGCCAGCACTCGTCCAATCACTGCGCAACAGTTCGAGGATGGCAATTGTGCTGGCTCCAATCCTGAAACCGCGCAGGATGAAGCTTGTGAGTATCTCTTTACGGCTTCGTTCCGGTTGCATGGATTCGTTCCGGAAAGATGGCTGCATTGCTTCGCACCATGATCACAACAGCACCGAGTCCCGACAGAACTTCACTGTTGAATCTCGAGCGCGAGGCTCGACGCCTGGGCAGTGGTATCCAAGCAGATCAGCTCAATGGATGCTGGCACCTGCAAACCACATGGAATCGTTCCGGAGACCCCTCAACACCGGGAACGGACGTTTGTCTTCGGGCCTTAAATGCGTGTTTGATTCTGACTGTCTCGTCTGAAAACGACTCTCCTGAGACCGAACACATTCAGATCGAGAACCGAGTTCAAGTTTCCGGATTTCAGCTCAGTTTTCAGGGCTCAGCTCAACTCAAGGGAAATCGCCCACTGCTGTTTTTCAGCTTTAATCGCGTCCAACTAAAAATTGGTGAAAAGGTCTGGTTCAGCAAAGCGATCGACACGCCGTCGTGGCAACGCATGCCCTTTTTTGCATTGATTCATCTCGATCCAAGCCAGGGCTTGTTGATTGCTCGCGGTCGTGGTGGTGGTTTAGCTCTTTGGAACCAACGTTCGATCGGAAGCGAATGAAACGCGAGGTCGCTCTAGCCGTTCTCGAACGCGACGGAGCATGGCTCCTACAACTCAGAGATGACCTGGAATCGATTCTTTATCCAGGTCACTGGGGACTGTTTGGAGGCCATCTTGATGCTGGTGAAACGCCTTCTGAAGCCGTGCATCGTGAATTGCTCGAAGAAATCAATTGGGAACCAACCTTCCCCCTGGAGCACTGGTTCACAAGTCAGAATGGACCTCGCATTGCCCACGTGTTTCGTGGTGCGCTGAGCGTGCCCGTGGAACAGTTAACGCTGCTAGAGGGACAAGACCTCAAGCTCACGTCCAAGCAGGAGCTTCGTCAAGGAAGCGTCTGGAGCGATCGACGCAGCGAAGTCCGACCCATTGCACCAGGTCTCGACCAAGTGATTCAACGGTTGCTGATTGATTGATTTGGGCTCCAACACCTGGCTCGAGATCCGTCACGGAGAAGCTTGGCTCGGAGGAGCACCTGTGCTCCACGACATCAACCTTGACTTGCGGCTCGGTGAGTCGACCACTGTTTTGGGCCCGAATGGTGCCGGAAAGAGTTGTTTGGTGAAACTGATTGATCGTTCGTTGCATCCAATCGTTCAAGACCAGGCCTACCTACACCTGTTCGGACGTTCGACAGTGAATCTTTGGCAATTGCGACAACGCCTTGGAATCGTCAGTACTCCGATGGAGGAACGTATCCCAGGATCGATCTCCGCCTTAGATCTTGTTCTTGCTGGATTTTTTGGGTCGACACGCTTAGGTCACAACCAAAACCCAACCTCTAGTCAACGCATCCGAGCAGGACAGGTGCTGGAACGGCTCGATCTTCAGGCGATTTCTGATCAGCCCTATGGCCAACTGTCGGATGGCCAACGGCGTCGACTGCTCATGGCGAGAGCCTTGGTGCATGAACCCGACGTGCTTGTTCTGGACGAACCAAGCCGGGCGTTGGATTTGAAGGGATGCCATCAACTGATGCATACCCTGAGTGATCTCTGCCGTCGTGGCACCACCCTGGTGCAAGTCACGCACAGAATCGACACGATTATTCCGGAGATGCAGCGAGTTCTCTTCCTTCAAAAAGGGCGCATTGTTGGAGACGGAACGCCCGCTGAAATGCTCACATCAACGAAACTCAGCGCTCTGTACGACACGCAGCTAACAGTGGTGGAAGCCGATGGATTTCGACAGGTTTTGCCGGCTTAATCAAGCCTTTTTCGGGAGCGGTTCCACGGCGGCCGAAGCCACGCGCCAGGATGTAACAAATTCGTTACATCCATCCCATGACCGTCGGAGAAGTTGTTCTCGAATCCCTAACGACCGGTGTGATCACAGAGGCTGAGGTGGGTTGGCTTGCATCCCATCAAGAGTTGTTCAGCCGCGCTGAAGAAGCCGCTGCCATTCGGCTTGGACGTCTGATGGACGACGGAGAGGTGAATTTGGGCTGCCGAATCGCCAACTCCGACACAGCAAAGGCTCAGACGCACCATCAACACGTTTTGAGCGATTGGATTGAACCTCTGGGACGTAATCGAGGCACAGCAGCCGCCTGAACCGTCTAGCTAGCGCCTGAACGCTTCCGAACGACACGCGGGGTTGAGCGAGATTCTTCAACGACCGCGGTCTTGTCTGTGACGGTCTCCTCGCTCTCCTTCGTGTCGACCGGCTCATCATCAGGCTCCTGAGCTTCGATCACGCCGAGAATCATGGCGGCTTGAAGTTGGTCGCTGATATCTCCGAGGGTCAAAAGGGCCTTAAGGACGAGCTGAGCTCTAGGGGCTTTTGGTAACCCGGGACGGAGTTTCTTCGTGGTGTTCCAAAGCTCCAACGCCACTTCCTTCAGCAGCTCCTTGTCAGCGGTCATTATTTGATGGATGTATCCATACAAGGAAGCACATCGGATGGACCATGACAGCGACTATCGCGAAGCCTGGGCCGATGAAGGGTCGAAACGTCTCCGTCACGCCAAGGAATTTCTCTTCCGAGAAGCAGGCGTAGCCAGGTTTAACGATGTGTACGACGACGATGAAACAGATGAGGAGATGGCTTAGCCCCATCGACAGCATGTCTTTGTCCCCACACCAGAGAGATCCCTGTGGTTAAAGGATCAGCGCAGCCGCTCTTCATCGTTGGTTTCACCACTGAGGGACGGCATCACTGCATAACGCCGCAACACTCCATGCCGGGGAGCAAACAAGAAAGCAAAAAGGAATTGGGCGGTTTGCACCAACACGATGCATCCAGCCGTTGAGCTGTCGGTCCAATAGCTCACGAAAACCCCCAACAAACTCGACAACACACTGCTAACGACTGCTAGCAACGTCATCCGATCAAAGCGATCGGTCAAGAGGTAAGCCGTGGCACCAGGAGTGACCAACATGGCCACCACAAGAATGATTCCAACGGTTTGTAATCCTGCAACAGCCGCGAGGGACAACAGTCCGAGCAGCATGTAATGCAAAACCCCTGTATTGATCCCAATCGAGCGTGCATGCGTGGGGTCAAAGCAGAACAGCATCAAATCCCGACGAAACACCAACAACGTCGCCAAGACCAAGAGCGAAATCAGCAAGGTTTGAACGATGTCGGCCGCATTAATACCGAGCACATTTCCAAACAGGATGTGGGTGAGATCAATGTTGCTGCGTGTTTTCGACACCAGCACCAAACCGAGGGCAAAAAATCCGGTGAAGACCAAACCGATCACGGTGTCTTCCTTCACCCGCGACTTCTGCTTCACAAAGCCAATGGCAGCGACTGAACCCACCCCAAACACAAACGCTCCAAGCGAAAACGGCAGGCCAAGGGCGTAGGCCACCACAACACCGGGCAACACCGCATGGGATACCGCATCGCCCATGAGCGCCCAACCTTTGAGCGTCATGTAGCAGGACAGCAACCCACAAACCCCACCAACCAGGGCACTCACCAATAGTGCACGCACCATGAAGGCGTGACTCAGGGGTTCCAAGAGGAGGTTCATGGAATCAGTATGGGCGTGTCACCCGCAGGCACGATGCCCCGCGTCTCAACCCAATTCGCTCGTCCTGCCTTAAGACGGTTGCCCACCCGGTCCAGTCGTCCGGTCCAGAGCCTTGTCCGTCGACTGTTACCCCTGGTCTTCCGCGTCCAAGGGTTAGAGGTCCGCAATGGGAATGCAGCCGAAGGATTAGCCAAAGCATTTCAAGCGCACCAAGCCGGTGAAACCACCCTCTTGATCGCCTTTCGGCATCCCAGCACTCGGGATCCACTCGTGCTGGCCGATCTTTTTTGGAACCGGGCAGCCAACACAGCTCGCCAACACAACAGTCCACTGGCTCGCCCTGTGGAACTTCGTTTTTTATACGACCGTGGGATTCCCATTTGGGCAGGACCCTTGATTGGCTGGCTCCTACAACGTTGTGGCGGGATTGCCATTCACAGAGGACGACTCGACCGTCCCGCTTTGGCCGAAGCGCGTCAGGTCCTAGCCCAGGGTCGCTACCCCCTCGTGATTGCCCCGGAAGGCGCCACCAACAATCTCTCTAGCGAGATGGCCCCCCTAGAACCGGGGGTTGCACAACTGGCCTTTTGGGCGGCCGAGGATCTCGAAAAAAGTGGGCAGACCCACAACCTTCAGGTGCTCCCCGTCAGCCTGATCTACAGCTGGAGGCAGCAGAACTGGTCCGCTCTTGATGTTCGTCTTCAGGCTCTTGAACGCCATCTGGGGGTTCAGGGAGAACCACTGAATGAGGCATGGGATGACCCCCACCAAGTGCATCGTCAGCGATTTCTACGGATCGGTGACGCCCTGATTAACACCCTTGAACACTTGGAGCGGCTGCAGCATGAACCAGACCAGCCATTGGTCAATCGAATCACGAGCTACCGCTTGCATGGATTATCCAAAGCCGAATCCCATTTCGGTTTAAAAGCTGCGGGCACGTTGCAGGAGCGCTGTCGACGCATTGAACAGGCGGCTTGGGATCGGATCTATCGCGAGGGTCTTGAACAGCTGCCGCCGCTTGAACGCAGCATTGCCGACTGGGAGGCCAGAGAAGCAGACCTGCAACTCAGCCGCATGCGGCTGGTGGAGCACTTCATTTGTGTGACCGGCCAATCCATAAGCGATGAAGCCAACTTCGATCGATTAGCAGAAATGCTTCTGTTGGTGGAAGAGACGATTGGCTGGATTGAGGATCGCCCATGGAAGAGTGCTCCGTCCTTAGGTCCTCAACGGGTGGAATTGAGCTTGGGGGAACCCATGGCAGTCCTGCCGCGGTTGTCGTCCTATCGCCACAACCGTCGCCAAGCCGTACAACAATTCATGGCAGACCTACAACAATCGCTCAATCAATTGATGAATGGGGATTGAGCACCGTTCCCCACAGCAAGTCCGAACAGAATCTTTGTTTAATGATTATCAATCAACAAGGAAATGATCGGCTTGACGGTTAATTCAATGGTTCGACAGAATCACCCGGAGAACTATGACCTGTCAACAAATTGGGAGGAAATCCTCCGAAGGTCATAGCAAGATTCTCAGGCGTAAAGACTTCAGACGTCTCACCATAGGCGAGCACAGTTTTGTTAATCAAGACAACTGAATCACAGAAATCACGCACATGACTTAGGTCGTGGGTGGAAATCAAAATCGTACGACCTTCTTCACGAAACTGAATAAATAACTGGGCCATTAATTTCTCAGTTCTTACATCCACTCCATTGAAAGGCTCATCCAGCAAAAGGACATCTGCTCTCTGCGCAATGGCACGAGCCAAAAATGCACGCTTGCGTTGACCACCGGAAAGGGTTCCGATCGGTCGGTTGCGCAGTTCCAACAACTCAACTCGTTCCAGGGCATGTCGAACGGCTACGCGATCGGAACCGCGTGGAATCCTGAGGAAGTTCATCGCGCCATAGCGACCCATCATCACCACATCCCAAACCGAGACCGGAAACTGACAATCGATTCCCTCGCTCTGCGGGACGTAGGCAACGGCTTGCTCACGCTGGGCCTCTTTGACACTGCGGCCATTGATGCGAATCAAGCCTCGAGAAGGTCGGACGAAGCCTGTTAGAGCCTTAAACAAGGTGGACTTGCCAGCCCCATTCATCCCGACAAGACCACAAATACAACCAGCAGGCAAATGGAGACTGGCGTCATACAGCGCCACCGTGCCGTTGTAGTCAACACAGAGTTGATCGGCGTCGATGCGCATCAAGCGTCTCCCCCCCTGTCTGTTAAACCATCAAGGATCAGTTTCACATTGTGACGCTGCAATTCCAAGAGGGTGGGCGCCGGGCCATCAGGCTTCGAAAGCGAATCCACAAAAAACGTCCCTCCAAACCGAGAGTTAGCTGCGGCAGCGACTTCTCGTTGAGCCTTATCACTAACGGTGCTTTCGCAGAACACCGCAGGGACTGCACGCTCACGCACGGTATTGATCAATCGTGCCATTCGTTTTGGAGTGATCTCACTTTCGGCATTCACAGGCCAAAGGAAAGCTTCCTCGAGTCCGTAATCCGTCGCGAGATAAGTGAAAGCACCTTCACAGCTCACCAACACTCGATGTTGCGGTGGGATGGTGGCAAGAACTTCGCGCAATTCACCATCTAAGGCTTGAAGCTTTTTGTTGTAGGCCTCAGCATTATTGGCGTAGTCCTCCGCACCATCGGGGTCCAAATTGGTGAAGGCCTCCCGAAGACGATCGACATAGTCCATAGCCCGCTTCGGCGACATCCAGGCATGGGGGTTGGGCTTTCCGGCGTAAGCGTCTTCGCGGATGAGAAGAGGCTCCATCCCTTCCGACAAGGTGACGGTGGGGATGTCTCCTGCCGCAGCCGTAAAACGACGGGCCCAAAGTTCGAGGCCCAACCCATTCTCAACTAAAAGATCTGCACCAACAGACCGCTCGATATCACTGGGCGTGAACTGATATCCATGAATTTCCGCTCCCTCTTTCACAATCGAATGCACCTGAAGGCGATCGCCAGCCACATTGCGCGCCAAATCAGCGAGCACCGTGAATGTGGTGAGAACCCGTGGCCGTGAATCGTCCCGTGACACACGGGAACGATCAGCACAACCCGCAACGATGACGCCCACACCCAGCACAACCGCTGCAGCTCTTGAGATCAGACGAATCCCCATACACCCACTATGTCCGCCACATGACTGCAACGAAGGCATCGCAACCAGGAACAAACAGGTTGGAACACAATATTGTTACTATATAAAGACTATTCCGGGTAGATATCGTGCCGACATCTCAGGCCACAGGCTGCCTAAGTTGCCATTTGTGATGCAGGACTGTCTTGCGCAAAGCAGAGCGGGCTCAGCTTGTTTTGGAGCGACTTAATCAGCACTACCCCGAAACACCCATTCCTCTAGACCACTCCGATCCGTTCACCCTTCTGATCGCAGTTCTCCTGAGTGCTCAATGCACAGACAAAAAGGTGAATGAAGTCACACCAGCACTGTTTGCTGCAGGGCCAACGCCAGAGGCGATGGCATCTCTCGATGAAACAGAAATTTTGAGCTTCATCCGTCAACTCGGCTTGGCAAAAACAAAGGCCAAACACGTTCGCCGGCTCTCTGAACTGTTAATCAGCGAGCATGCCGGGGCTGTTCCCAACAGCTTCAAGGCCCTCGAAGCACTCCCAGGCGTGGGGCACAAAACGGCCAGCGTTGTGATGTCCCAGGCCTTTGGCGTCCCTGCCTTTCCCGTCGATACGCACATCCACCGCCTTGCCCAACGCTGGGGGTTGAGCAACGGTTCGTCCGTTGCCACAACAGAACAAGACCTCAAACGACTCTTTCCAAAAAGCCACTGGAATCGACTTCACCTGCAAATCATCTTTTACGGCAGGGAGTACTGCTCAGCACGGGGATGTAATGGAACGATCTGCCCTCTCTGCAAAGAACTCTTCCCCAAGCGTCGAAAAGCAGTGATCACGCAGAAGGCGTGATTAGTTGAAGTCGTTTTGGCTATCCGACTGAATGGTGCAATTTGCCGTTGGATAACTCACGCACAACAGGGCATAGCCCTGACCCATCTGATCGTCATCCAAAAAACTTTGATCGGATTGGTCCACAGACCCCGTGAGAATTTTTCCAGCGCAGGTTGAACAGGCACCGGCTCGACAGGAGGATGGCAAGTCGACACCCGCCGCATCAGCGGCATCGAGAATGTAGACGTCGTCTTCGCACTCGAAGCTGCTACCACCTTCGATGCTGATCGTGTAAGAGGCCATAATCAAAACCACCTGACACGTTGTTAGCCGTGACCGGTGATCCGCGCCAAAACCGCACGGCAACCTTTAACAGGATCACGCACCACAACATGGGCCTGCTGGCGTAGTGGAACGATGAAGCGGCGCTCCCCAGGAAGCATTTGCCAAAACGTTTGGTGAAGAACAGAGATCGGAGAACGCCCACGCTCACGAACATCACGGCGAAGTCGTCGCCAAATACGACGCCAAAGTGGCGTGTCTAGATACACCACGACGTCGATCAAAACTCTGGGAAGGATGGCTTGAGGTCCGTAGGCTCCCTCCACAACAATCAGGTCATAACCAGCGGAAAGGAAGCTTTCATCAATGGGCCGGTAATCAACCACGCGCGAGGCCATGTCATATCGACGCAAGCGAGTGAGCGTTCGCTCTCTGGCCGCACGGAGATCGGCCAGAAGAGCCTCTGTATCAATCGCATTGATCGTGTCAAACCCAGCGATCAGATCAGGCTTGTACCGACTTCGGTAGTAGTTGTCGCAATGCAAGGGAAGGGCAGTAAGCCCGATTGATTCGAGCTGTCGCACCAGACCATTCACAAAATGAGTCTTGCCAGATGCCGAACCACCACAAATACAAACGAGAGGTAAAGAACCATCGGCATGATTCGGATTACTCAGGGCATTCTTGGCCGAATGATCCAACAAAAAACTCCACCCTGTATCCGGTCTACTCATAACAAGTGGTGGCATCAGAAATCCATGCCAACCAATGCTGCTAATGAGTGATGAATGGCTTGATACCACAAACTCAATGAAGCCACGCGACTCAACCGCTTAAGTATTAATTACTTTGAAGAGAGAAAAGGCGAGCACTTGAAATATTAAAAGCTCAGGCTTCAAGCGTTGAATAGAACTTAATTTTTTTACTGCAATCTGTCCTGATAGTAAGACAATTTATATATCGTGTAAATGTTCTGGATATTTTAAATAAGGAATCTACTATGTGCAACTGATTCAACTATTTCAGCATTGACGATTAGAACTTGCGTCGATGAAATCTGGCGCGCCTAGAGCGACGAGTCAAGACACCAGCGAGTTGAGCGAAGCCCATGACGGCAACAACTGAATAAACAAGTTCGACTGTAAAAAGCCAAGTTGGTGTCTCCATTGCTTGTTTATATACAGCGCCATGAAAAGCGACAGACTCATTCGCTACCAATCAGCGTATCCATACAAATCAATCACTAGCACTTCGAATCATACGGGCTCTTAAACAAGATGGATACAGACAAACGACGCGTTCGTTTGACTACCAGTTCACGCTGCAAAATCTAATGCCAACTAAATGCCGCGACTCACAAAAATAAATGACTGAAGATCTAGTCAAGCTCGAAGACTCCGAGGTTAAGGCTTCACTAAAACCTGATTCGGCATGCCTTCGACACTGGCAAAGGTGACCAAGCTCACAACCGGCCTCTTACCTCTATTGATGACGTAGTGCGGCTCTGCTGGATGGCCCTCCAGAAAACCCTCACCTGACTCAAGGGTTTCAGAGACTTCAACACCATCAATGATGCGAACGTTGCTGAGACGCCCCTTCTCAACGACAACCACCACGGGTGATGGATGAATGTGCAAGGGAATTTTGGCACCAACAGGAATCGTGATCCGATACACCCGCATTTCGGGGGTCCCTTCTGGATACGAAACAACCTGGCCGCCAGGGGTACGACTTGCAGTAAAAAGCTCCTCAATCATGGGCTGTGGTGTTGCCAAAGCATGGCTCGAACACAACAGCGCAGAAAAAGCAATTCCAACTGTCTTCAAAATCATGATTGGTCTCCAATCGTTGCCATCAGACTTCAACAGTGCACCAGTGGAGTGTTGTCCAAGCGATCAGGCAGACGCTGCAGATGCCTGCACGCCAGGCCACATGGCAGCGAATTCTGCATCAGACACAACCGGGGTGACATCGAATTGGATGCCAAAGCCTTCGATCCAAGGTGCGAGATGGGCCCACACTTTGCCGATGTCTGCAGCCACCGCAATCGCCATTCCTTTTCCACCGATGGGATCACAAACGCGGTACTTCAGTTCAAAACCTTCGAAGTGATCGCCGGGCCCACCCGAATTGATATATCCGGCAAATGAAGGGCAGGCTTCCCAAGACCCCTGCACTGTTGGGAAGTTCCAGACAATGAGGTAGTGCTGCATGGGGCTGGGGCTTCAGATTTGGATGGTTTAACAGCAGTTGATGGTGTGCGATGTGATGGATCAGACGGATCCCTGAAGCTGGCCAACCAAAAAGAGTGTTGGCGTGCAATCGATCCCCTCTCCCCTCCACCTGAAGGCCCGCATAACGGAACACGTAATGAAAGCTTGCATTTAGTAGTGGTTGATACAAAACTGGTAGTCTTGGTTCACGTTGAGCTTCCAACCGAAGCTGCAGTCAGACCCATGCCAAGCAACGGGGGCGTGGGCAATGAAGGAGTGTTTTATGAACACGCTTCAACTGATCAAAGCCCGCGCCGTGAAAAGTCGGGCCGTTGACCTTGCACGTTCCGCCATGGTCCGTGCCTTTCGGAATGCTGATTACACCGATAACCAGCACACACCGTTAGTCCGTCCCAACAAATCACAATTGCGGTATCGGGGCATTGCCTACGAACCGACTGGGCAACAACAAGAAGCCACTGGCGGACGCAATCTTCGTTATCGCGGAGTGAGCTACGGCGTTTACTAGATCTGGATCAAGACGATGATGAAGGCGGGAGGTTAACTCCCGCTTTTTTTATGCGGAGGCGGTGTTGCCACGGTTGTTTGGTCGAACAGTGCACTGGCAAACGCTTGGAAGCGCCTTCGTTGTTTTGGCTGCTGCGGGCTTGACCCTTCCCTACGCCCACAAAACATTCAACCTGGCCCGGGCAGGTACGGCTTACAGCGCAAAGATGCTCTGCTCCGGCGTTTTGATGGCCGGAATGGATGCAAACCGGCTCAAAAGTGAAGAACTAGCCCTCGCGAAAGGACTGGTCCAAACCCAAATCGATACAACTCGTGGAGTCGTACACGCTTGGGCTTTCCTTGGACTTGTGCGAGGCAAAGCTGTTCGACAGGGAAATCTTGGTTGTAGTCAAGCGATTAACAACAGCAAAGTCGTCAGACTGCCCAATCAAACAAAAGGTCAAGTTTCAGAACCAAAAGCAATAACAGCACCCTGGAAAATTTCACCCGATGCATCAGACACACCTCCCAGCATTAACCGAAATGAATTAGAAGCAGCCATCAGCGAGGCCTTTCACGACTCACAACCGTCGGCACCAAAACGAACCCGCGCCATTGTTGTAGTACAAGACGGTTGGGTCATTGCTGAGCGCTATGCGCCTGGCATCACACCGGTTATGCCATTAATCGGTTGGTCGATGACCAAAAGCCTCACCCATGCACTGATTGGAATTGCCGTTAAAAATGGTCAATTGCGGCTTAATGCACCCTTGTCGTTGCCGGAGTGGAGCAACGACAACGATGCGCGCCAAAGAATCACATTGGATCATCTCTTAAGGATGAATAGTGGCTTGAACTTTGACGAACGCACACGGAGCTTGGATTCAGACTTAGTACAAATGCTGACTCAAGAAGCCAACACAGCCACATTCGCGTCTAGACAACAACTGACTGGAAGGATGGGGCGAGATTGGTCGTATTCATCAGGAACAACTAACATTATTAGCCGAGGATTACGTTTAGCGATTAACAATGATCCCATTTACTGGAGCTATCCCTACGAAGCACTATTCAAACCGATAGGAATGGAATCGGCTTACCTAGAAACAGACGCGTCAGGAAATTTTGTAGCGTCATCTCTTGGATGGGCTAGCGCCAGAGACTGGGCTCGATTTGGCTTGCTGTACCTCAATCAAGGGGCTTGGAATGGTCTACAAATACTTCCTAAAAGCTGGGTTCAGCATGCTGTAACTGCTTCTAAAGGATCAAAAAAAAGATACGGAGCTCATTGGTGGCTGAGCTCTAAACGCCGCAGGCCAGACTTACCAAGAGACAGTTACTCAGCGGAAGGATATGAAGGACAGCTCATCCTTGTCGTACCCAGCTTCAAAACGGTGATTGTCCGGTTGGGACAAACTCCGAAACGAAGAAGCTTCAATCCCAACAAATTTGGAGCCTCGATTTTGTCAACACTCACTCCTCAGAAGGAGCTTCAACCAAACGAGACTCCTTAGCAATCAATCCTGATCACCACCTTTGGGAACAAACAGTTGAGATGCGCCAATGAGTAATCCTGTGATTAACAGAGCAGGGAGGATGACAGAAGGACCACCCTGAGCCGTCTGGGATGCGAAGAGCAGCATGGAGGGACAGCGAAAAACCATTGATCACATTGGCAGATCCAAGGGCATTCGCACCAGTCTGCAAACGTTCGTTGCAGACTCTTCAGCAAGGAAGAACAACAGGAAACAGAAAAAGTTCTCCTTGCACGACTTGCGAAGGGCGATGGCGGGGCACACCTCTTGAGCGCACACTTTGCGAGGCGACCGAAGCAGCAAAAACCTTCCGAGGACGAATCAGAGATTGCCGCATCCAAGCATCAGCTTGAAAGGGCGCATAGGGAGAACTGGTCGACATGTCACTGGAGCGACTAATACACTTGTTCTAGTGCACTTGTACTAGTCCGTCAAGTTCAAATTCCGCACCCCCCCTCCATCTCATCGCCCCGCTGTTTGCGGAGCTGTTGCAGGCGTTGGAGCAGATCAGAGTCCCCAACGATCACACGTCGACAGCCATCGGCACCTACATAGGTCAAGCGACCATCGTCATCCACGATTAAGGCCGTCATGGGAGTCACTGGGGGGAGTCCTTCCATGGCAAACCTCCGCTAAGCCAATCCACCATGGCAGAGGAACAACTTTCATCATGGGAAAAAAGCACCACATCAAACTCAAGCCGTCCAAATCGCTTCGACGGGCGCTCAACAGCACGAATCAAAAGGAAGATCTGCTCAAACGCTTGTCCGCAATTGAACAGCGTTTGAGCAAGGTCGAGAGCGCGCTAGCAACAAGCCAAGGCGTCCAAGAGGACGTTGGGATCTTTTTTACAGATGCAGACCATTCGGTACAGCAATCCCAGCAAGAGGCCTACCGGAGCTGGCTTGCCCATTTCGAGAATCAACCAGACTCCATTGAACCCGGACGTACCGCCCATGAGATGGCCGCTCTTGCAGCCTCAAAAGCCCTTCAATAGAGGGGATCTACTGATCGCTGCAGAAGTATTTGGCGTTGGATCTAGCGCTAGATTTTTATCGCTATGAACATTCAGAGCTCCATTACGGGAGAGCAGACGCCTCGGGCTCGGTATGGCCATCCAACAGATGATGCTCGAATTGCAAGTGGAGGACTTCCTTTTGGGAGCCAACGATCAGTTGGTGGTTAGCTGATGGATCTTCAGATCAATAAGAAGTCAGTCCAAATCAGCGTTAAAAGCGATGTGGCGGTAGCAAAACGAGTTGCTTCCCACATCGAGAGGCGAATCCGAGAAGACGATTGGGCTCCTTACAAAACCAAGCAGCAAGCCGTGAACGCTTGGGTAAAACTCGGTGGTATCCGCCTCCAAGTTCTCCAGGCGTACGACTTGGCTTGAGCCATCGATCAGTTGGTTCATGGCTGGTGATCGAGGTTCTGGTCTTATTCGATGGACCGATTCGTCAGTTGTGATGCACAACGCCTTGAAGGGCGGATCAAGCTTGATTCAGCTCATCGAACCAAGCGATGAATAAGTGAATAGGCAGCCACCAGGGGTCTCCTGACCCTGGTGGCTCGGGTAAGGGCTGTGACCTCCATCAGGCACCGAAAGAACGACAAAAATGGTGAGTAGTTATCCCTAAAGCCCCATTGCGACAGGGCTTTTGCACAGGTTTTCCACAAAGCAAAACAGCCGCCTCCCGCAGGGGCATCGGGGGTCTCCATGACCGATAAAACAGGCTCGGTGATGCATCAAAAAGATCCGTATCTCGAGCAAGATTCAAAGTCTGTATCTTTGATCACAGTTGAGTGACAGCAAGCGGATTGGGTCATCTCTAAAAGTTGGACGAGGCCAAGCCTGTGCAGCATCGTTTGCCTCATGTTGTGTTTTTTTTGGACCCATGAGCCTTATCTTCGATGGTCAATCCTGGTCCGACAGCCGGTGGAGATCGCCATAAAACTGTGGAAAACCAAGAACACCAGTGCGATGTTTGTCGTTGCTCTGGCGCGACTCACTTCCGCGTGACGAGTGACAAGCAAAAAGGTTGGTTGTTTGTCTGCCCCAGTTGCTGGTCCTCAGTGGCTCAAGACCTTGGATATCGCTACGGAGGAACGCGAAAGTCAAACCGACGACAACGCAAAAAACCGAACAAGCGCTAGTTCAGGCAAGCGATCTGCCCTTCCAAGTCCAGCCACGTCCGGTGATACTTCTCCATACAGATACAGGAGCTATCGCACCAACCAAAAGCCCACCAGCTCCCATCAGCCACCAGAACCTCACCGGCACTCCAAAACGATCTTGAATCCAAAAACGAAGAACGATTTGAAGAACGAGAGCCATCGCTGCCAGCAGAGACGACGCAACGATCATCACCGTTGGCCCCAATAACACCACCGCTAAAACAGCGCAGGTGGGCAACAGAATCCATGGAGAAGCAAACATCAGCACCACCACTCCTCCAGCAGCTAAAGCCTTTGGGATATTGCGATCCAGGCCAAGAAACCAATTTTTTGTCCATCCCTCCCAAAGAGCCGAGAGATTTGGGTACATCTGAAGATCAACAGCATCCAGCCCCAATACATAACGAAGACGAAAACCTGACGTTTTGATCGTTCGGGCTAACGCAAGATCTTCCACCACCTCCCCTGCCAAGGCTCGATGACCACCAATGGCGTCGTAGGCAGAACGGCGAAACAACATGAATGGACCAGCCGCAAACGCAACATCCGAGCTGGGATCGTTGGCTTCAACAATCGGGAATCCAAGACCCAACAAACTGGCCATGATCGGCTGCACCATCCATTCAGCAAGACATGTGCAGACGAGGCGGGGAGCCACGCTGAATAAATCAGCACGTTCATCAATGGCTTGTACAAGGGCACGACGCAGGGCTGTGGGCCGCAACTCCACATCGGCATCGATGAAGAGAACCCAAGAGCTCTTCAACTGCTCCATCGCTTTTGAGCAGGCCCAGTTTTTACCAACCCATCGTTCATTAGCGGGGCGAGGACCGGCCTGAATCAAGGTGAAGCGGTTCAGCTGATCCATTTGTTTGGCGCACTCCTGAGCCATATCCGCCGTGGAATCTGTTGACATGTCGTCGACCACCACCACGTGCCAATTCCCACAGGGAGGCAACGACTGAAAAACACTCCTAAGGCTGCGTCTGATATTCAGAGATTCATTGAACACGGGAATCACAACGGTGAGGCTGATGCCCTCACCATCAACAACCTCAGCATCGACTGGAAGGGTCGGAACAGATGGATTGAGCTGCGGGGCCTGCTGAAACACGCGCATTAGACCAACCCAAAGGATGAGCAGTCCGAGGCACGATGATGCTGTTAGGACCAGGCAAATCAGCGATACGATCCAATTCGTCATGGTGTTGTAAGTGACTTCGTTGAATCCAAAAACGCCGACGCGTGACCAGATTTTGGCGGCTTCATCGGCGTGGGTGGCCGTTGCGCTGAATGTTGTGCCTGGTCTTGGCACTGGCTACCTGTACCAACGGCGCTGGCGCGCTTACTGGATCACAGCGGTCGGAAACGGGGCTTGGCTGGCCGCAGGTGCCCTGTTCAGCCAAGGGAGCACCACCGAGATGGATCCAAAAACACAACTGATCGGTCTGCTCGGCCTAAGCATCCTTGGCATTGTCACCGCGATCGAAGCAGGACAAACGGTCAAAAAGGTGCGTCAGGCGGGATCGCAGACATAACGCTTGATTTCACCACGCCGTTCAAAAAATTCCGGATGTTGGGAATCCTCTTCACGCCACCACCATCGTCCATCTGTATAGCTCGGCGTTCCGGCGTTATTGGTGCGAGGCAGCTGCAGAGTTAACGCTCGCCAACGGAGCAGAATCCCATCCCCAGGGAGGGTTCCATCCAGCTGATTGGGCAGGTCCTGAACCAAGCCACGGGGATCCACAGCTCCTGAAATTCGTTCAACCGTGAGCAAATCCCCCTCACACCGCCAAGACGCCATGGCCGTTGTGGCCCCAGCAAGGTTGATCAAAAGAAGTAAGCCCACCACCACAAGTAAACGCACGGCAGAATTCATCGATGACCCTCACCCTCCTCTACGACGGCGGCTGTCCGTTTTGCAGCAATTTCGCGGCACGGAGCGAATTAAGTAGTGGAGTGCATGGACTTCAAATCGTTGATGGTCGAGCCGACCACATCCAAAGACAACAGCTCAGAGAACAGGGTTTTCCCCTGGCCAAGGGAGCTGTACTAATCGAAGGCAAGAAGATATGGCACGGCAGTGCAGCGATTGCCGAATTGTGTCGCCGTATGGAGCCAAGTGATCAACTTTTAGGACTCCTCCAAGGGGTGTTCCGCGATGACGCCAGATCAAAAATTCTCTACCCAGCCTTGCTTTTGGCCCGACGTGTTGCCCTGAACATTCGCGGCCTCAACGTCGACCCTGATGAATAGGGGGTGGCAGAAAGGCCAGGTCCAGGACTACGGTCTAAGAAGGTCTTCAGATTTTCTTAATTATCGAAACCGAACCCTCTTTTCCAGATGCCCTGAGTTACGACCAGCTCAAGGACCTTCTGCAGGCTGCCATTGACGATCAATCATTGGCCTGGCCTGGAATCGACGAAGACGAATTAATCCGTGCAGCGCTAAGCGCCTGGGCAGACCAAACCAAGGAATTGATTCATTGGATCGAAAAAAGGGGTGATTCCCTAGGGACCACGAGATCACCCAAGCAACTGATGGCACTTGGAAGTTTTCGAACCCATATGGCGATGGGTTTGAAAGCACTTAAATATGCAGAACGCTAAAAACTAAGATCAGTAGCCCACCAAACATCTCGCAAAGGCATAGAGAATCACATAATCCGGTCAAGAAGGAAACCGATTAGACAGCACCTTCAAGCTCAATCATGGGGGTTTGATCGATCTGCTCAGCAAAATCTTCTAATTCCGCATTCAACTCAATCAACATGATTGCCAATGAAGAGGCGAACTCGATACAAAAATCTTCCGTCATAGAATTCCACAGCGGAACTCATTTGTTCTAATCAACCAAACCCAATGAACGTGGCTTTCAGCAACGTGGGTTTACAAACCAAAAGATTTAGGGGAAGGATGCAAAGGAAATAAGCCGAGATCCATGCCTATAACTGCAAAATCTTGGTGTTCAAAACACAATATATGAAGTGTTAAATCACGAACAATCAACTCTTGATCTGTCTATGCGGCGACGGGCTGGTGCACCAGCAACCCAGCCTTCAGAGCGTCGGCCAACAAATTGTCGAGGCAATCACCACTAAAACAAGCTTGATCATGCAACAACGCATCCCATTCCGAGGCAGGAAAGTGCGTTTGCAACCAAAGCACTCCATGAATTGTCTGGGCTTGAAGTCGGTAAAGACCTAAAACCTCACCAGGAGTCGTCACCAAATCCACAGCCGCCGAATTCCGATTGAGTCCATTAGGCCTCAACTGACGCAAGCAAAATGTTTGCAATGATACAAAGCGAGAAAATGCCCCTGGCTGGATGGGGCTCAAATCAAAAAAACGTCTGTTTGATCTCTGTGGGGTGGGGGAGCATCTGGTGCTGAAGGCGGGTTAGTGAACGGCACCAACCTGTAACGAACGCGAATTCGCGTCGTCGACATGCAGTGGGTTAAAACCGCCAAGCCAACGACAATGAACCAACAGGTCAATCGTTGCGTCAAAAATTGGGCCGGATCAATGGTCTAAACAGCGGCAACTGGGTCCAGCATGGAGCAAACAGAGGGATTGAAACCCAAACCCTTTAACTTCCCGTTGCTAACGCGAGCATTAAAAATACGTGCATCGGGTCTGTCGTGATTGTCCCAAATCACCGGAGCCAACCCATGTTCATCACAAAGCATGTTTGAGAGATCTCTACGGGAGACCTGAAGATCATCAACCAAGTTGTAAAGACCTTGCAGCCGTTGATCGAACGCAAAATTAATTCCATGAACGATGTCATGAAGATGAACCCATGCGTTGATATGACTCCCATTTTTGGGAACCATTTGTCCAGAAGCGCTTCGGATGAAAGACGCAATGTCTTTATTGGGGCCATAGATACCACCCAATCGCAACACGCAGGAAGACGTGCCGAAGTCGTTCAAGCTGAGGACAGCACTTTCAGCATCAGCCAAGAGTGCGTTGGCACTATTGGAACGGTCCACAGGCGTTGACTCATCACAAACCTCTCCCCCTTGATTGCCATACACACCGGCGCTACTCAAGTAGGACACGTGAAGAGGGCGGGACGATTGCCTGGATTTAATGGCCTCAACCAACGCAGAAACGCCAGCTCCATAAACGGAGTGGTATTGGTCTTCTTCCATGCTCACGGACGTGGGTGCGATGGCGACTAAAAGACCATCGAGGGAATCCAAAAAGCTCGTGTCGGAGTGAGGTGCTCCTGCCCGATAGATCCGAGGGTGATCAACGATCGAGCAGAGCTCTTGCAATCGCGAGGGCGATGTGGTCGTCCCTGTTACTTCAAAGCCAATTTGGCCGAAATGTTGAGCTGCAGCCGCTCCTACGTAACCACAGCCAACAACTCCGAAGGAACCAGCCATAGGAAAGCAACCGCTTTTCATACAACTTAACGAAATGGATGCTCCGTTGAGGGACGCCTATTGAAGAGAATCCAGGCACTGCGCATCAACCGGTGATGTGAGTTGGGGCCTGTGCGCTTTATCCGTTCGAAACAGGGGCTTGAAGCCTGCTTGGCCAAACGGTCTGGCTCCCCATCGATGGATGACGGTTTGCTATCGGGCATTTCAAGCGAGGCGACTTCAATCCCAGCCGATCCACGAAAGCCCGGCTAAGACGTAGCCGTACTAAAAGAAAGCATTAAACAGCCCCAAGAGCAAGAAGATAAGAATTCCCATTGCAACCAAAGAACTTAGGAGAAAAAAAACAGTTGCAACAACTCCAACTCGGGAGATTGTTTTTGGGAAAAGGAGGTAAAGCGTTAAACCAAAGGCGAAAGGCCAAAGAGGGGGCAACAGACAACAAACACCCGTTAAGACGATTAATTTGGAGCGAGTCTCCTTACGTTGATCAAGAACTTTCTGTTCATCATCGCTAAGCCAACGGCCCTGGTCTTTGGCCATTTCAAACTCACGCTCGAGCTTTTTACTGAAATGGTGATTGGACATCCGTTGGTCTGCAAAAGCCAAAAACACTGATAACTATCGATATTTTCTAGAAAACGATGTTTAATAGATCAATAACGTTAGTTTAGAAAGCACAAACACAAGAAGAATCACGTTTACTTCTGTCGTTTAAATGTGTAGCACCCACCGTGATAGCCCGTAAATGGCTGGGCATAAGCCACGAGTTCCCAACCCTGCTGCCCAAGTTCATTCATGAGACCAATCAAACTGACATCTCGTTGAGGTTGGCTTCTAGAAATCAGTTGTTGATCATCAAGCCATAGCTCCTCAATTTCACCCGTCCAAGACTTACCCCTTGGAACAAAGCGCAATTGGGTGTATTCCCACATCATGAATGGCACAAGGGGGCATCAAGGACGCCAATCTGAGCTGCATCCTCCCAGATCATCAACTCAATCAGCTGCCGAGCACCCGCCAAGGTGAGAAAAATCAACAGGATCAGGCTTTCTCCCATGCAGTGGGCATTTCGATCGTCGAGGCAACACAACAGAATCTGAATGATGACGCCACAATGAATCCGCCTGGCCCACCCCCCCATGCAGCCATTCCTCACCATTGTCTGTTTGATCTGTTGGCTCATCGCTGCACCGATGGCCAACGCGGAACCGATTCAAATCACGATGCGGAGCATCAGTGCCGAGGGAGTTGGGGACGTGATCGGATCAGTCACGGCGAAAGATAGCGACCAAGGGCTTGTTATTTTTCCCGATTTAGTCAACCTGACCAGTGGAGACCATGGGTTTCATCTTCACAGCAATCCAAGTTGTGAGGCAGCTCTCAACTCAGAGGGTGAATCCGTGGCCGGGCTGGCAGCAGGTGGTCATTGGGATCCAGACAACAGCGGAACGCACCTTGGTCCCTTTGGAAGTGGACATCGAGGCGATCTCAGCAAATTAATCGTTGATGCGGATGAATCAACGAAAACAAGCGTCGTTGCACCTCGCCTGATAACCAACGATCTCAAGGGCCATGCCTTAATTGTTCATGCAGGGGGTGACACCTACAGCGATACACCAGCATTAGGAGGTGGAGGAGCGCGTGTGGCCTGCGGTGTCGTCAATTAATAACTGCATAAAATTTGAGTTATCAACGAATCAGGTAATCGATAGGCATCAATACAAGCTAACTAGCCAGCAAAATACTCGAATTATTCTTACAAGCCGCATATGATTTATACAGCATCACTATTAATAACTTTTTCGATAATCAATCAACCAATTTAAAAATTTTTGGCTGAACGGCTTCGGTGCATGTCACTTCAACGCCTTTGAAGCGCCAAAAACATCGACTGGGGAGTGCCATACACGTTAGGCAGGGCGTCATGCAAACTCGACAGTCTTTTCCAGCAGACACTTTTGCGAGCTTCAGACTCCTTGACGCCATCAGCGACAAGCAATCGGAGAGCTTTTACGTAAACGTCGTATGTCTGCTGCAACTCAGCAAGAGACGGTTGGTTGGTGAAGGTAATGCTTGACATCGCCGAACTGGCGGGCAACAACCATTAAGACAAACAAAACATCATCCCAATACCCCCTTATGGGGTATTTGTTCCACGAAAACGCAGGTACGAGCTGCAAGGAAAAAATTTTATTTTGCAACGTCCATCGACAGTGCTCAGGAGCAGCCGAGATCACACAAAATAAAGGGCGCCATCGATCGATGACATGAATTTCGCAGAAACTGCGGATGGGAAATGCTCTGAAAAGCTAGAACAGATTTCAGAGTCGAGAACCCATACGCAGTTCTTTGGTCTGCGCTGATCAGCGACGCGGCTCAGCTACACGCACAGAGATGGCGCGTCCCATCCATTCGACATCCTGGAGATCGTCGATGGCTTTTTTTTCTTCCTCAGCATTACCGAGGTCAACGAAGGCAAAACCACGCTTACGACCGGTCTCACGGTCGAGGGGCATTGAGCACTTGCTGACTTCTCCGTACTGGCTGAACAAGTGGATGAGGTCTTCTCTCTCTGCGTCCCAGGAGAGATTACCAATGAAAATCGTCAAAAAATTAATCCAAAAGGGATACCACCATTTTCACACATCGCCACAAGCTTTGGCAGTAAGCACATGTTCTGGTGAGGGTGAGCGGACATCAACAAAGCAGTGCAGAGAGCAAAACCAGCTTTGGGGGCTGCGATGGTGACGTCAGGTCGAGAGCAGATCGATGAGCCCAAAGAGAGGCGACGTCTTCGCTTGGGGCTAAGAATGAGACAACAATGGAAGAGAACGAAGGGACGTTTCATCCAAAATTGACACGACAAATCCCATCGGGAACTGGGATCACAAAGGAAAGCCTGAAGAATTCAGTTTGTCATTCATCCATCGATGAACGATTACAGCTGAACCATGCCGCATCGCATTCCCTTCAAAACAGCCTGCACGCGATTATTCACCTCAAGAGTTTTGAGCAAACGCTTGGTGTAAGTCCTTGATGTTTGCTCACTAACCACCAAAGCCTCTGCAATTTCCTTGTCAGTCATGCCACGAGCGAGGCGATCCAAAACTTCATACTCACGTGGGGTAAGACGCGGGCAGCTGAGATAGGGCAATTCCCTGCCACGCAACGATGGACTGCGATAGGAATGATGCCCCATCACAGCCAAGACAGCTGCTTCGAGGGGTTTTTGGTCTTCAACAATGTCTGCTTCAGCAACAACAGCTTCGAGCCATGGAGCGTTGTCGTATTCAACTGGGATCTCATCGTTCAAAGCAAGAACAACAACCTTGAGATTTGAATGTTGTTCCTTGGCTCTCCTCACGAGTTCATAACCATTTCCACGCTCAAGTTGATCTGTACAAATCAACAATTCAAACTCATCAGAACGCAAATACTCCAAGCATCGATCTTGATCCGTTACCGCGCAGCCAATATGAGATTTTTCACTAAAACTCTTGCAAAAGCAACGTAGAAAAAAACGACCTCGCATCGCCAATGCAATTTTGCCGTTGACAGCTACAGACAGCAGTGCATCATCTAAACCTGATGACGATGGATCATGAAGGTATGGCGTGAGGTCCATGGGGTCTCAATACGCCGAGCAACCATCCTTACAACAACCGTGACTGTTATGGAGATGACGTTGTTAGTTGTCATAGAGAAAACAGGATGGAACAGCAGGAACAACAAAACATCAAGCGACCAAAAAATGTTGAGTATATATACTTGAAAAACTCGTGCTTCCGGCAGGATTTTGGTCCTGACAAGCAGGGCATATTTAGGGGGATGGAACAGTCCCCAGATCAACGAGGTACCTCAAACAGCGATGAGGGCCACAAAAAAAGGGCACGATAGTTGTAATAACCCCAGCCAGAAACCAGTGGGTATCACAGCAATGTAGGATAAATACGTTCATCCCCTGAAGGGGAAAGTCAACTGTCCCCTTTTGGGAGGAGAGACAATCCAAGGTTTGGGAGACAGTACACAAATGAAAGGTTTAAAGCATGCAATCAGCAACACTGACAATCGGGGAACTTGAAGCGAAGTATCCTTTGTATTGCAAAGCGATGAAGCTTCTGCTTCGAGATGGTCAAAAGCCAGAGCGACTTAGAAGGACAGTGTGCTGGGAACGCCTGGAAAAATTACATCACTCACTTCCTAGACAATACAAATCGCCGGAACGCCTTATGCAAATCATGCAAAGCGAAATTAAGTCCAAAAAAGTTAACCCATAAAAACCAACCCAGCAGGAAAGATGAAAGGCAGCTCTTTCAATCGCATAAAAATGAATTTAGCTTTTACACTTTGCTTCACGCAACATGAAAAGAACAACCTCGCAGATAGCGCTTAGACAACAACTCACAAGAGACGTCTGGAAGCAAATACTTAAACTCGATAATCTCGAGCAATTCGAAGAAAGCTATGCTTTAACGCAGGAATGGCGAGAATGGTTGCTCGACCCACAAATTAACAATAATTTCTAAGGCAAACTTGTAACATCAACTCCTATCCGTCGTTTATCTATCGTACGTCTCACTGAAATACTCAGTGGCAGACGAGGAAGACGATGGGAAGAATTCTTAAAGACCATTTTGCTAACGACGAACGAGTCGAGCATGCAAACGACAAACCTTCACAGCTTGCGAAGGCGGAGCCTGACATAACGCCCCAAGCTCCTGGTTCAACTGCCGAAACAATCCAAGATCCGCACTTGGAAGTGAAGGGATCACCGACATCGCGGTAGCCCATGCAAGAACGACCACTGCTGCACCTCACAAGAGCGTTGGTCTCACGATAAGACTGAGCGGTAACGGGCGAGACAAGCGTGGGGCGAACTGTATCTCTGAGCAAGCGTATGAAAGCCTCAGTCGACCGGTGGAAACCATTGGAACTAGATGTGGGTACTGGCTTCAGCCTCTGAAAGATCCTTGGAAGCGACCAAGTCCAACAAACCTGCAGCCAAAACGGCATCACCTTCAAGCATCAAAAGTTTGTAGAGGCTGATCACCATCTCGTAGCTCGGTGCGGACGAACCATTAATCAGGCTGCGTGCTGTACCACGCGCGACGACTCGTTCAAGACTCATGCTCATGACTCAACCATGGCCTTCTTTCGAGACGCCCAAGCTTCAACTTCGTTATTGCAGCTGATTTTGATCACAAAACAACATCAAAACTGATCCACCCTGACTGGAACGTGCAGTCAACGATTAATGAGTTGTGATTTTGCTAAGACGAAGCTCCCCAACTCTGTGACGAACACATTATTAACCGAGCACCTATTGCCTCTGACACACGATTCGCAACACCATCCCATTCAAAAAAGAGTCATAATGAAGATGGACTCAGGCTCCGAGGGCCAAGCGCGCAATCTTAAAAACCACATAGCTGAGCTCGAATCGCGGCTAGCTCATCCGCATCACTGGACAGAAGGAGAAAACAAGCAAAATGCCGAAAAATTACGTCAGCTCATTTTTGAGCGTCAGAGGCTGATCTCTATTCAACATGATGATTTGAACGATTTCGATCGATAACCATTTTGATGATCGCTCTTTGAAAGTGTTAAAATGGTTAAATTGAGACCAAACAACAATGACAGATTATTCTTCAGCCATAATCGCCCTTGTCGCTGTCGGAATCGTCTTCACCGTTGCAGTCGTCTACGTCTTGGTTCAACCATCCGACTTACCCTCCCAAAACAAAGATAAATAACATCAAAAATTAATCGAGAGATCTCTTTTAGAAGTTTTTGCAGCACAAAGACTATTCAGCATTCAACAATAAAATGACAATCGTATTGCATTCAGATCTACATATATCACTGAATCTGCATCTATCAAGGAATCTTTCGTCATTCAATTTGCCCTAGCGCATTAACAGCTGGTAAGCCTCATTGATCTGACAAAAGGATTCCGCTGAACCCCCTAAATCAGGGTGATGCTGCTTTACAAGACGACGGTGGGCCAGCTTAATTTCCTGCAGCGAGGCACCGGGCTGAAGTCCCAAAGTTTCATAGGCAATCGATCGCGCATCCAATGGTCCTGGTCGCTTCCGATCGGAAGAACGTCGATCACTCCTCGTCCTTCGACTCGCTCGCGTTGTCTCCTGACGGCTTAAAAGTTCTTGGACAACGCGTTGTGGGTCTTCATCCAGCCATTCACTCGCACGGACACCATAAAAGGCAAAAGCAGCTAAAACCGCAGCACGTTTTTTGGACAATGAACCGGTTGTGGCGGCTAGTAGTTCGGTGCCAAAACCTGGCATTAGACGATCTAAACGCTGATAGAGATTCAGTTGGGGATGAAAACTATTGCGGTTCAATCGCTCGACTAATGCGGTTAAGCAACGAAGACGGAGATCCCCCCACCCGACCTGTTGAGTCAGAACTTGGCCCCAAGCAGCAATTTGAGAGGCCGTAAGTCTTGAAACTTCGGTCGTGTCGTCAACCGCTTGTGATGACTGATGCCGATGTTGTCGATCTTGACGTGAACGGAGGCGTTCAAGCTCTGCCCGAAGCCGACGCACTTCTTGACGGAGAGCATCGTTTTCAACCAGCAAAGACTCCAGATTGCTGGTGACGCGTTGGCGTTGGCTGGGATAGGGAACGGAAGACCACTGCCGGGGATCAAAGCCCATGGGCTGCCTTAATCGCCACAACGCTGAATCTAAGGCTGAGATGAACTACCAAGGCAGAGCATCGCCGTTGGCATGCCAAAACGAGCCAGACGTTTCAAGGGTTAAAGCATCAATCCGTTCCAGCAAACCTTCAACCGACTGTTGAGGGCTGATTCCATTGGGATTGAAATTGATCATCCGGGTCGCCACCAAGCCTGGGTGAAGAATGGCGACAGCAATTCCCCTCGGCTTGAGATCGATCGCCAATGACTTACCAGCAATATTCAAGGCAGCCTTCGACATCCGATATCCATAAGATCCACCGGAGGTGTTATCAGCAATGGATCCCATACGACTGGTCATGAGTGCAATCCAAGACCCAACAGAAAGGTTGGAGGTCAAAACGCTGGCAAGGCGTAAGGGTGCAAGAGCATTGACCTCAAACTGCTGGCGGATGGCCTCAACATCCAAATCATCCAAACCATTGAAGTGCAAGATTCCGGCATTGAGGATGACGCCATCCAGAGACTGACGATGGAGACGGGACATCAGTTCGTCGATCGCTGACGCATCGGTAAGTTCGATCCCGGCTTCGATTTGTACCCCTAACGAGTCGAGTTCTCGGCCAGCTTCACGACAGACAGCAATGACATGATCACCACGAGCAGCGAGTTGTCGGCAGTATTCCAATCCAATGCCTCGATTTGCACCCGTTACGAGAACCGTTGCCATGGCTGATCGCCTGAACTCGCCATATCCTCTCCTGACGACGTCTTGCGATCATGGACGGACAGATCGAAATGAATCGATGGCCAGATCAGAGGATGAAGCAGGAACAGAGAGTGGATTTGAGCCGCTTTCCATGATTGACATGTGGCAAGACCTTCACCAGCTCATTGACCATTGGTCGACCAAGTACAAAACAACGCCGGATTTAGCAGCGACAGCCCTACGAGAATTTGCAGAAACCCTTTCCAATCAACCACCAAAAAGTTGAGACAACGGATCGATTGAACAGTCAATATGCAGACAAAAACAAGGAGCAGCCTTGAAAATTTTGCCAGTAAATAGCCGCAAAAACATGGATTAATTACTCAGTAGAGTTACTGATACAGGCATAAATCTCATCAAGACTAACCATGAAGGCGACTGCAAGGTTTACGTCCCCTTACTTTCTGCCATCTATATTATGCCGTACTAGAATCAATTAAATGAAGGCTATTAAACAAAATAAATCCAGGGTCAAGAATTAAACAGGATATTGAGAAGTTCAATGATTCCGATATCAAACGCATCCCAAGAAAGGCTTTCAATAATTAATAATAGCGGCCAGGATATTCACCTGGATGATCAACTCGCTCGATTGTGACGCCGGACTCATGTCGACCCGACGCCAACAAGAGTTGATCACCAGTGACTGCAAAGCCATAGTCCTGCGCAATAAGAGCAACCTCATCAGCTGTGATGCAAGCATGAACTTGCGCCTGCAACCGTGAATCACGCCCCAACAGCCGAAGAAACCGTCCGAGCTCCTGACTAGAGGCATCAGTCATGACAATGAATCAAAGACGAGAACAGCCGATCGTTAGGTAAGAATCTCGTTATGTTGTGGAGAGAACTCGAAACCGAGGGTATAGCCAATCAACCCTAAGCAAAAACAGGAGAGTCGAGAAAAATTTTTATTTATTCATGGTAGTCATATCGAACTAAAACATTTTCTGGCGAGTCACCGCCAATCGGGAGTAAACCAAATGACAGAGCACAACGTCTCATGTCTTTTATCAGCAGAATCTGCGCCACCTCCAAGGGATCAACCATTGATGCCGTGGGCAATGGTCGGTATCGAGTGTGCAACAAACAATCGCAATGCGCCGAAGTCGTTGGACTTTGGCAAGCCTACGAAGCACTTCGCGTTCAAGAACAAAGTATTCATTAAAGAACTATTAACGGCTTAAGGATTAGAGGATAAAAAAAATTAGTAGACGATATAAAACCTTATTAGTCATATTTTCATGACGGCACAACACTTTCAACATCGGTCGTCAACAACGCAGATCACGCGCCTGTCGCAACCCGCAAGGGTCGAAAGCTGATTCGATTCGCCCCTAGCATAGTTACTGCGCAAACGCCAGAATTAACTCAGAAGAAGACACAAGCTTTTACATGGTGATAGTCTCATCACACCACGTACCGGGATGCGATGTACACGATCGATAAAGCACGACAAATTTTCCCTGATACGCAAACGGCAGACGCTGTACCCGCCATCACAGCGCGTTTCAAGCTGCTCAGCGCGGAAGACCAGCTGGCACTGATCTGGTTTGCCTATCTCGAAATGGGGCAGACCATCACTGTTGCCGCCCCTGGAGCAGCAAGGATGGCTTTGGCCAAACCAACGCTCGACGAAATCGTCGCTTTGAGCTTCGACGAGCAGACAAAGGTGATGTGCGACCTGGCCAGCAAAATCAACGCACCCATTTCGACGCGCTACGCCTTCTGGTCGATCAATGTGAAGCTTGGTTTTTGGTACGAGCTTGGTGAGCTCATGCGTGCAGGAAAAGTGGCACCCATCCCACCTGGCTACAAACTCTCAGCCAACGCGTCATCTGTGCTGGATGCGGTTAAAAAAGTAGAGCAAGGTCAACAAATCAGTTTGCTACGCAATTTCGTATCCGATATGGGATTCGATCCAGACGTTGTCGATGATCAGCTGGTTGCAGAGCCTATTGTTGCCCCTACACCAGTAGAGCAACGGGAAAAAATATTTATCCCCGGAGTTCTCAACCAGACAATTTTGAGCTACATGGAGCTGTTGAACTCCAATGATTTTGACCAATTAATTGAATTATTCCTTGAAGACGGTGCATTGCAACCACCATTTCAACGTCCAATTGTTGGTCGCGAAGCCATCTTGAAATTCTTCCGACGCGATTGTCAAAATCTTAGATTGATGCCTCAGGGTGGTTTTGGAGAACCAGCGGATAGCGGTTTCAACCAAATCAAAGTAACGGGAAAAGTTCAAACTCCATGGTTTGGTCAAGAAGTAGGAATGAACGTCGCTTGGCGTTTCCTGTTGGATGAGAACGACAAAATCTATTTTGTAGCGATCGACTTACTCGCTTCGCCCGCTGAACTACTGAAGCTTGGTGGCAACTAAAGCCGCGCAAGCTAGACATCAACGTCAAAGCCTCATATTGGCGGCCTTGATTGGTTCAGCATGGATCATTACGTTCGTGATATCTATGCTGATCAATGTTCATCTATGGTCTAGCTCCGCGATTCTCGGTTTTATTCTTCTGAGATCATTCCTACACACCGGTTTGTTCATCGTTGCTCACGATGCCATGCATCACAGCTTGGCTCCACTCAACGAGAAGCTGAATAACAATATTGGAAGACTCTGCCTATTTTTGTATGCAGGACTTTCCTACAAGTCTTGTTCAAAAAATCATAGTCTCCATCATCGTTATCCAGAGTCTGCAGCTGATCCAGACTTCCATTCAATTCAAAACTCAAAACCAATCAATTGGTACTTTAGATTTCTAAGTAACTATCTTGATGCCAAACAGTTTTGCGTATTGACCATTGTTTGGTTGCTACTGCTGCAAATCACAAGCAGTGTCAATCCTAATGCTGCTGAAAATATTATTATTTTTTGCCCAATACCATTAATCATCAGTTCAATTCAACTTTTTTTTGTTGGCACATGCCTCCCTCACCAAATAACGAGAAAGGAACCAGGACGTCAAAGACCTAGAAGTCTTTCATTACATCCGCTCCTTTCGTTCGCAGCTTGCTATCACTTTGGCTACCATTTGGAACATCATTTGAATCCAAACACTCCCTGGTTCAAGCTTCCTAATCTGCGCGTCGCTTCACTACAACGTGAACAAGCCAAGATTAAACATTCTCACTAATCCCCAGAGCTTTTTATGACGCCCGCTGACTGGTCATCCCAAGAAGAACAAGTGGCACGCCACGCATTTAACAATGGTAGGACTCGGTCTATCGAGTCATTAATTTCAACGCTCCAGGCAAAATGCCAGGAGTTGAGCACTGACGAGTCGGTATGGAACATGCATGACTATCTCAGCACGGAACGGCATCTATTTGAAGGAAGATCAGAATTCGACTACGGCAATATCCTCTTTACCCTGGCGGAATTATTAAAACAGCAATTGATCACATTGGATGAGCTGAATGGACTAGATCCGAAAAAGCTTGCCAAAATTAAAGCAATGTCAATGTTCTAACCAAATTGAGTTTCGCCGCACCTTTACCGATCCTCAATGGCTGTCCTGCGATCAGCGGTCGGGAATCAGAATTACTTGCAAAGGTTAATCAGTCCACAGACCATTGGAAAGAGTCAACCAATATCAAATTGGATCAACTCAAATCTGGTTATGCCTGTGCATTACATATGCACCAACCAACTATACCTGCTGGAAATGAAGGCGAGTTAATTTCGCATCTTCAGCATATGTTTAATCATTCAGAGGATGGCGATAACCACAATGCAGAGCCATTCGCACAATGTTATAAACGCCTTGCCGATATAATTCCCAACTTAATTAAAGAAGGATGTAATCCTCGCATCATGCTTGATTACTCTGGGAACTTGCTCTGGGGTGTTAATCAAATGGGAAGGACTGATATCACTGAGTCCCTTAAATTTCTTGCTTGTGATTCTCAAATGCAGAATCATGTTGAGTGGCTTGGTACTTTCTGGAGTCATGCAGTGGCACCATCCACTCCTATTCCAGATCTGAAACTACAGATCAGTGCATGGCAACATCAATTTGCAAATTTATTTGGAACTGAAGCACTGCAGAGGGTAAAAGGGTTTTCTCCTCCGGAAATGCATCTTCCAAACCATCCTGATACTCTGTACGAATTTATAAAAGCTTTGAAGGAATGTGGATATCAATGGGTATTAGTTCAGGAGCATAGCGTCGAGAATCTAAATGGCACACCACTAAATCATGAGCAGAAGTATATACCAAATCAATTAATTGCTAAAAATTCACTTGGGGAGACTATCAATATCACAGCTTTAATAAAAACGCAAGGATCAGATACAAAATTGGTTGGACAAATGCAACCTTTTTACGAGGCACAGGGTCTTGGTCGACAGAAAATTAATAACACAGCGATCCCATCGCTTGTATCACAAATTGCAGATGGTGAAAATGGTGGGGTCATGATGAATGAATTTCCAGAAGCTTACTTACAAGCGAATCGACGAAATAGAGACAACGGCGAATCTGTTATGGCCGTGAATGGATCTGAATATCTCGAAATGATTGCCGCAGCTGGCATTCATGAATCAAATTTCCCAACCGTTCAAGGTGTGCATCAACACAGAATTTGGGATGCAATGGGCGAAGATTTAGGCCGTGAGGCACTGTCTGCGGCCATTGCATCCCTCAAAAGTTCCGATACTGGGTTCAATATTGAAGGAGCATCATGGACAAACAATTTAAGCTGGGTAGAAGGTTATGAAAATATTCTCGAGCCGATTAATCAACTAAGTGCGCAATTCCATAAACGCTTCGATAAGCAAGTGTCTGACAGCCCTGAAATAACACAAACAGAGCATTACCAACAGGCCTTAGTTCATTTACTACTCAGTGAAACCAGTTGCTTCCGCTACTGGGGCCAGGGAATATGGACAGACTATGCACGTGAAATCCATCGAAGGGGTGAATTTCTCCTCAATGAGCCTTCAACAGCGATTTAATTTGTTGCAACTCATGGCATTCGCTCGTCAAACAACCAATTACCACCTTTCATAAGGATCTTCTTGGTATCAACTGGATGTCTTACGAACCTGGTTCGGGCGAATGTCGAGTTTTAATCACTAGCAAAGAGCAAATAGAGACGATGCTTTTAAGTCTTGGGAAGCTCGAGGGAACAACAGACATCCTTCAGCAGCTCCGCGAAGTCCATGGACAGCTCGAACTTTTGCATGACCAGCGCCGAAGCTCAGACTAAGCATGGTTTACAAACCGTTACACTTGTGGCAGAATAGAAATCTGCTGTCGACAACTGGTGGCCGTAATGCTCCACTGGCAAGGTTATGGGAATCGAAATTGAATTAATAATCGCGGCCGCAGATATCGTTCTGGCACTTTTACTTGCCGTATCGCTACCAGTACGAGAGGAAACCACTTAATTTGTTTGCATGCTCAGGGTTGAGCGCTGAGCCTAAATTCTGAAAAGACACAATTAGCATCGACTTTGCGATCCATCTCTAAAAGAGTCGAATAACGGTCTTGAACCCAATACTCCGTTTCAACCCAGATATTGAGTTGATATCGACGTTCAAGAGATTGCCCAGAACCGTCCATCATGTGAAAATCCCAGACTTCACAATAGTGTTTATTTTTAAAGAACGCGGATTAATAGCTAATAACTAGATATGGACATCAGAATAAAGGTTGAATGAGGATCATCGCATCTTTAGATCATTTTTATTTCCACCATCTTGTTGCCAGGATTTTTCAAGCTTGAGCCGAAACTGCAGAGAGCTGCTTTGGGATGATCGCATTTTTGTACGGTATGAACCGGTTAAACGCCAAAATTTCCATGCACTTGCAGCGGCGACTACCAGCCAGGCAAGAAGAAACCAGCCAGGATTTCCCATCCACCAAACAACGCTGACTCCCCATAATGACGATCTTTCCAATCAGACGTGGAAATCCATCGCTAAAGCATCGCTTAAAGATACAATTCGAATCTTGCCAATGAAATACCCCCAGCGACCAAGCTCAACAACGATGTGGAATGCGGGGATCATTTTGATCACCGTGGTCGCTGCAATCATGGCGATCGTCCGACGTTAAGAGACGATAGAGGTCAAAGCACTCAATTCAGATCATCACCATGTTCATCGTTTCAACTCTCTTGGTCCCACTTTTCATGTTGTTCCATTTCGTTGGACCAATCCCGGTTGATTTGGGAACTCACGGAGGCGAACTCAGTCCGTGTGTAAGTTCAGCACATTGTTCACGGCAGAATTGGTCCACTGCCAATCTTCAATCAGACCTAGAAACCATCATTGCTGCAGTACGTGAAACACCTCGTACCATCATTGTTGAGGAGAGAGATGGCTACATTCATGCGGAAGCAAGCAGTGCTTTGTTTGGCTTTGTAGACGACCTTGAATTGCTCGCAAAACAAGATACTGGCATGATTCAGGCACGATCCATTTCGCGTCTCGGCGATTCTGATCTTGGTGTGAATTCAGCGCGGCTAGACAGACTCCAAACTCTGATCAATGAGATGGATCAAAATTAAGCATTAACCTATTTGAAAGTGCTTTCAATAGATAACAGCCAAACACCGATCCAAATCACACTGTCACGACTACAAAATGAACGACATTATCTGTCCACACTGCAATACCGCATTCAAAGTGGATGGATCAGGATACGCAGATATTTTAAAGCAAGTCAGGGATCGTGATTTTGAACAACAGTTGAAGCAACGTTTAGATCTAGCTGAAAAGGACAAGCAAAATGCAATTGAGCTTGCCATGGCTAAAAAAGCCTCCGAGCTCCAAAGGTTGGAAAGTGAATTAAGAGATCGAGATTTAAAACAGCAGCTTGCCATAAAAGATGCTGTTCTCTCGGCAGAAAAGCAACGTGATTTAATTGCCAAAGAGCTTCAACAAAATCAAGAGAATCAACAGCAAGAGCGTCGATTCACAGAATCAAAATTTGCCCAAGAATTTCAAACTCTTACATTGCAAAAGCAAGCAGAATTGCGTGATCTACAGTCCAAATTAGAAGCTAGTAGCATGCAAAAAAAGATCGCGATCAATGAAGCAGTTAATACCATTGAAAAGGAGAGGGATGCACTCAGGAATCAGCTCAGTGAATCTGAACTGAAGCATCAATTAGAATCAAAATCACTCAAAGATCGATATGAAGCTCAAATTTATGATCGAGATGAGGCAATTGTCCGACTTCGTGACATGAAAGCTAGGCTTTCCACGAAAATGGTTGGAGAGACCTTAGAGCAACATTGCGAGACCGAATTCAATCGTCTTCGAGCGGCAGCATTTCCAAGGGCATATTTCGAAAAAGACAATGATGCAAGTTCTGGCAGCAAAGGTGATTATATTTTCCGCGATTTTGATGAATCCGGAAACGAGATCATATCAATCATGTTTGAAATGAAAAATGAAACTGACACAACAATAACTAAGAAGAAAAATGAGGACTTTTTTAAGGAACTCAATAAAGATCGGGTCGAGAAAGAGTGCGAATACTCAGTGCTCGTGTCACTTTTAGAACCAGAGAGTGAACTTTATAACTCTGGGATCGTAGATGTATCTCATCGTTTCGCAAAAAGCTACGTTATCAGGCCACAATTTTTTATCCCATTTATCACTCTCCTTCGGAATGCTGCTCTTAAGTCGATTGAGTACAAGGCCGAACTCGCCTTAATCAAAGCGCAAAATATTGATGTGACTCATTTCGAGGAGGATCTTGAATCATTCAAAAGTGCTTTTGGTAGAAACTATGATTTAGCCTCACGGCGTTTCCAAACGGCAATTGATGAAATCGACAAGTCAATTGATCACCTACAAAAAACGAAAGATGCTCTTATGGGAGCCGACCGTAATTTGCGCCTTGCAAACGACAAAGCACAAGATGTAACTGTAAAAAAACTAACAAGAAACAATCCAACGATGAGCAACAAATTTATGGAGCTCAAGAATAAAAGTGATGCTGATCAATAACTTCTTGTGAAAAATTAGCTTCCTTGCGTCCAGTGGGCGGTGCAGCGAAATCGTGATGAGAAACCAACATCTTTCTCCTTACAATCCACAGATGTAATCGTCGCTCCCTTCGGAGCAAGACGCACGGCCTGCGCCCTTGCCATCTGCTCAGTAGCAGCCTCACCTGAGCTGGTATGAGCTACTGCAGCAGATCCAAGACTCCACAAGGCAAGCCCGGCCACTAATGCGAAACCTCTTTTTGATTTCCAAGAAAGAGACATGACAACAGCAGACGAACACCCTTTCTTAGCAAGATCTTGATTTTGGGTACGCGCCAGCGATCTATTCGTGGATGTCCGGGCAAAATAATGATGAGATACAAAACCTTGCTCGATGCCTTCGACTCCTCGCAACCGTGTCGGAGACGTGTACGGACAGCTCACCGTTATTGCTCCATCTGACCGTCGCACTAAGTCGGGCAATGCCTATTGGTGCTGCAGGTGTAGCTGTGGGAGAGAACGAGAAGTCGCTGGAGACAAACTCTCTCTCAACGTCGCTCGACGGAAACCGACTGTGACAGCTTGCGAGGAGTGTTCAAGAGAGCATCAAATTGAAGCCGTCTGTTTAAAGCACGATCGGGAGGAGCGTGAGCGTCGCAAGCAGGCCAAACACGATCGAGAGCAATTGGTAGGCATGGTTCCCGATCGTTGGCTCAAACTTCCATTAACCGACGCCCATGCACGAGAACTAGGACAAACCCAATTTTTTAGAGGACGAAAGTGTTTGAGAGGTCACCTGGCCCCTTACAGGATTAATGGTGGCTGTCTTACTTGCGCTGGACAGACTCCGTCTGCGGGAGATTGGCAATCAACCAAGCCCAAAGAGTCGTAACTGCAGCTCCAAAAGCCATCAGTGCTAACAATTTAGTTTCCATTTACAGAAAATCAAAGTCGTCTTCACCTGCAAATGCGTTCATCACCAAAGCCGAGAACGGGATGACAACAGCTGCAATTACTAGAATTTCCATGAATCCATCGCAATGTTGCGCAAAGTTAGTTCATACGACGTTACAAACAGTTGTCGGTGATACGCACTTCATTTGATGAGCAAACATACTCATCTTTCATTTCTAAATCGTGATCGCCGTGCCAGTGCAGTGCCAGTGCGGTGGCAGGGCGTGATGTTCTAGGCATTAAGCACCGTTGTCAGGGCTTCCGAACAGAACAGACTGACCCTAGATGCGCGATTTCGATGCCCCCCATTCTTCAAGCTGCATCGCAGTCGATTCGCGATCTACTCCGGACTCCTGGGGTTCAGAGCTTCGATGAATGTCGTCTCCGCAACGACCGACAGAGCTACGTGGCCTTAAGTCGGCAACTGGTGCAAGCCCAGTTCGTCCTGAGGGATTGGGAGTTAACGACTCGTCTTTGGCAAGACGTTGCCAGTCGTGAGATGGACCTTGGTCGCATCATCAACCTTTTGTATTGCTGCGCTTCCCCTGAAGACGATGAAGCCATGCGTTGTATTGATGAGGGCTACCTCGCCCTCATCAATCGGAAGGATCCTTAAAGCAAAGGACTGGCGCCTAGAGCTCAAATACAACGCCTAGCAGCGTTGCTGGATGCATTGTGCGTCCGGCGTGGCCACGCTCGAGTTGAAAAGCCATCACGCAATGGGCCATAAAACGGCATGCTGAGAGCACAGCCAAGCCGATGCAGATGGGGCAATGAGTGATTCCCATGCCACAACATTCACAGGAGTTTGGGGGTACTGCACAACTGCGTTGAATTTCTTGACCTTTTAGCTGATGCGGAGCGGCCATGTCATCCGACGAGGGATTCCTCGTTCTTGAGTCGAATGTTTGGAGCTTTGTCAGGACATTCCTGATCAATCCCGTCAAAGGGGATACGGAGGCTGGTAAAGTCATTTTTTGCTCTGTTTCGGAGAACGGATGAGCCAGGTCACAGTCGGCGAAAATGAGGGTATTGAATCCGCACTACGACGTTTCAAGCGCTCTGTCGCCAAGGCCGGCATCTTTTCCGACCTACGTCGCATCCGTCACCACGAAACTCCGGTTGAAAAATACAAGCGCAAACTGAAGCAACGTTCACGCAATCGCCGCCGTTAATCAGCTGCTTAAGCGATGCCTCCTCCCCCCTCCATCGGGGGTTTTTTAATGTCACGAACCTCGTGGAGGCATTGATCGCTGTCGCGTTCGATGGCCTTGCTTCGCCAGACTCCACAAACCCTGGTGATTGGCCGTGTTCCTCATCAACCCGCTTTGTCCAATCAGTGCAGCAAAAATCGCTGGACTGAAAGCAACGGTTCTGCTCCTGCTGGTGATGCTGATGAAGTCTCAGCTTCTCCGCGTCAAAATGTCCCTTCTGGGCTCATTGATCGGTTTTGTTCTGCTCGTGAGCTTTCTGATCAGCTCAGGAATCCTCACCGTGGTAGCCGGGGGAGCAGTGGCCTATGCCGCCATGCAAAACAAGTCCACCTAAGGGGATGGATTCACTAGGCCTCGTGTCCCCCCATATCAGCCCATAGCCACAGGTTTATGTCTCGTCCTCTGCCCAGCACAGGAGCGGTTAGCGGCCTTGTTGAAGCAATTAATTTTTTTCGGGACCCGGATTTCGCGACCAAACGCTTTACCGAGTTCGGCGATATCTTCGAAACGTCGCTCATCGGTCAGCGACTCGTCTTCATCCGAGGAGACAAAGCCATTGCCGATCTTCTGGCGCAAGGTGACGCCGTTGAAGGTTGGTGGCCCGAGAGTGTTCGCCAACTCCTTGGCAGCCAATCCCTTGCGAACCGAAACGGCTCCGACCACAAAGCGCGTCGGAGAGTCGTGGGTCAATTGTTTTCCAGTGCAGCACTGAAGCGCTACACCCCTGGAATGATTGGCTTGGTGGATGAGCTCAGCCAAGAGTTGCTTGAAGAAACAAAGCCGATACGGCTTGCTGATCGCATGCGGCGATTCGCCTTTCGCGTGATTGCAACGACAGTTCTGGGGTTAGAGGGTTCAGACCGTGATGCCCTCTTTCATGATTTTGAGATTTGGACACAAGCTTTGTTCTCTGTGCCCATCGCCATTCCAGGAACGCCCTTTGCGAATGCCTTAGCGGCAAGACGTCGCCTACTCGACAGGCTTCGAGACGTTCTTGAGCAAGCGGATCAAAACCGTGGCGGACTGGATTTACTCGCTGGTGGTCTCGATGAGGCAGGACAACCACTCACAGCAGACGACATCGTCGAACAACTACTTCTATTGCTCTTCGCTGGTTATGAAACAACTGCGTCGTCATTGAGCTGTTTGATGCGGGCTTGTCTAATCGAGCCTCATGTTGAGCCATGGCTGCGTGAGGAACTGGATGGCCTGGAGTGGCCACCTCAGGGTGATGCAACCACTGCATTTGATGGGAACCGCGCTCCCAGACTTCAAGCCGTCGTGACTGAAGTGATGCGCATGACGCCACCTGTCGGGGGATTTTTTCGCCGCACCTGCCGCCCGATTGAGCTCGCCAATATTCTCATTCCAAAAGGTCATGTGGTGCAAGTCGCTTTGGCTTCCTCCAATCGTGCTGGAAGCAGCGAATTAAACGAATTTCGTCCTCAACGCCATCTTGATGGATCCAACAAACCAACACTGTTGCCTTTTGGAGGCGGTGAGCGTGTTTGCTTGGGGAAAGCGCTTGCTGAACTTGAAATCCGCCTCATGGTGGTGGGACTTCTGAAACGTGTTCAACTCAGCCTTGCCGGCGATCAGGATCTCGATCTCCAGCTGATCCCCAGCCCGAGCCCCAAGGACGGCCTAAAGGTTGTTGCCAAGCATTACGCACCTGCTGATGCCAGGGCGTGACGTCAACCACGGGCTTCTCAAGATCAAATGCAGTGGCATCCATCTCCTTTCGTAGACGCCTCAACACAGGTATCAGGGCAAGACCGAGCAGTAAGGCCATGAGCAACAGCCATGGGAGCAGGGCCAACAACCAAATGGTTGCCACCGCACTGATGGCAACCGTCGCAAGCGTTCGCAACCATTGCGGCTTCATCCGTCCTGGGAGCTGACGCATCAGTCAGACCTGGCAGAGACGTCGAAAGTTTGGCCTTGGTCGATGCTCAGAAAACATTTCTCTCCAACAGTCAAAGATCTTGGCTAAGGATTCGGTCGAGGTCTCGACGAAACTCATCACGACTAAGCGGGAAAGCTCCTCTTTGACGTCGATTACGGCGTAGCAGGAAACCGATCCATACAATCTGCACGAGACAACACAATCCCGCTGTGGTGAGCAAGCTGGGCGTAGGAGAACTCCAGTCCATGACTGGTTAGTAGGTGGACTGAGGCAACGTGAAGCCGGATTGCATATTTCCGATATCGAGCATCACGTAGGTGAGCCAAATCAAGAGCGCTGCAACTCCAGCGCCGGCCGCCACCTTGGCAAAAGATCGGCCGATCATTTCCAGCAGACTGACTTCTTTCATGCGAATAGGACGTGCCCCCTAATTGTGCCGTGTGGACGCAAGCATTGGCGTCATGCGGTGCAGTTGGTCTATCAACGATTGCAAACATCGTTCATGAAAACGTCAACGCAGCGAATGGCTTGATCGAGATTTTGCTTCACAGTGAAGCCAGAGCGCTTTCTTGGCGACAAACTGTGATCTCCATCGGCAATCCAACGAATCTGAATTTGATCGGACAGCACATAGTTATCAACTTCTTCTCGTCCACCCATCGGATCACGCTCCCCTTGAACGATCAACATTGGAGCTGAGAAGGATCCGAGGTGTTCGGTTCTTAATTGATCGGGCCTTTTTAAAGGATGGAAAGGATAACCAAGGCAGACAACTCCTTGGATCAAATCATCGTTGTACAAGGAATTGGCAACTAACGACGCAATTCGCCCACCCATTGATTTTCCACCAATGAGGAGTGGTTGCTGAATCTCCTTATTCACAGCTTCAACAACAGATCGGTAGGCGTCCAGCAAAACCGACAACTTGTCTGGGAACGTCCTGCGGCCAGTTAAGGACTGCCGAGCCATATAGGGAAACTCAAAGCGGACAACTCTCCAGCCTTGATGAGTTAAACCGTCTGAGAGGGAATTCAACATTGGTTCCCTCATGCAACTGCCTGCTCCATGGGCGAACACGAGGGTGGCTTTCGCTTCTACCGGCTTGGATACCAAAAGGGTTGGAGAAACCACCTACGTCAGAGTTGAAAAACTCAGCGAGTTGCTGTTGCCTCACTTAAAACGACTGCGGGTTCGTCGAGAGATTCTGAGGTCGAATCAATTTCAATATTCGGCTCGACAAGACGAGAAATTAATTCGTCAATCGAGAAAAGTCCTGGACCGCAAGCCAAAACTGTTCCTGCCGCCGCCAAATAAAGGCCCAGCAATTCGAGCAAGTAAATGTTGAAACCCGCAGTAACGATGGCGTGGTAGATCGCCACTGTGATTGTTCCTGCAATTGCTGCGGCGCCAACCCGGGTTAGCAAGCCGGTGATCAACAACCAGCTGCCAATCACCTCAGAGAACGCGGCGACGTACGAAAGAACGATCGGAAACGGAAGGTGCAGCGGACGAACAAATGCGTCAGCGAAGTTTTCGATATTGGCTAGTTTTTCGTATCCGTGATGGATGAGTAGCGCACCGGTCAAAACCCGAAGAACGAGCAAGCCCAGGTCGGCAAACAGAGGGCGGGTGAGAACAGCGCGGATCATGACCCAAGGCAATATCCACATAACTTAAAAAACTTTCGTGAAGCTGTGCGAGTAGCTCGGCATTATTGGCGCGAAATAAGTATTTTTACTCAGAGGACTGCTGAGAGCAGAGCTTCGGCCAAGGCAACCCGGGGAACGTTCTTGTCACTGGTGATTTCCAAGATCCGTCCGATCGAGCCGGGGGTCTCAAGTGCATCGACACAGCATTGAGCAACAAGGCGTCGTGGAATGGAATTCTTGTCCTGCTGATCCGGGCCAGTCAAACGAATACCCTCCTGCTCGAGACCAGACTCCCGTTCAGATAAACCCCCAGGACGAACAACAGTCCAATTCAACCCACTTCGCTCTAACGCTCGTTCACCGATCCTTTTCCACACAAGAATCAGTCCGAAAAGATTGAGTGGATGCCGCCAACGTCCTGCACAGAGCGAACTCACCAACACGACGCGGTTGACGTTGACCCGTTGGCAACTTGCAATTTGGCGCTTCACGCCCCATGCATCGACACGCATCGGGCCGCTGAGATCAATCGATGGTCGTGCACCGGTGGCAATGATCAGCGCCTCAACCCCAAGCAACGCTTGATCGAGCGCACAATCATTCTCGATACTCAGGCGCACCTGCTCGCAATTCGACAAGGATGGTGGAACAGCAGATTCACGACGCAGCAATAGACGCGGTTGAACCCCTGCGGCCAACAACTCCTCTGCAATCCGATATCCGGTTTTTCCTGAAGCACCGCTAACGGCGACAACCCGTGACATGTCTCAACCCCAACTCCTCAAAAGTTAGAAGATCACTTTCTGATTCAGTCGTCATCAACGAGCCACAAAGGCTCATCGATGTTTTGCTCACAAAACAGCTCGTAACAGGGGGTCGCGAGAGTCGCTGGATAATTTATTGATTTGAGCGAGAAGCCACTGCGGCTCTTCTTTTAGTAGCCGAACCTTTCCATCATTGTGTTCGGACACAGCCTGCGGAAATTCGTTTTTAACCTTTTGGATATTTTATCCGTTGTTTTTATCGGTCAAGCTTCACCTTTAAGTCGACTAATTTTTTAGCGGCAGCACACTCCAATACTCACTAAGTATTTCTACCTTTATGGCTAAAGGAACACATCACCTCAAAGATCAATCGGAATAGATCACGAGCTGTGACACATTCATCGTCAAAACGTTGGATCCCATAGAGAGTTCGATGGCGAGCTTCTAAACCATGCCCTTTACAGATCGAATCGCACTCACGGGCGCCATCCTCTTCGCGATGGGCCTCGTCTTGGGTGTGGGAATTGGTTCCTTCACAACAATGGCATCGCTCATCCAGGGGGGACCAGACGTCCTACAAAGCTGGTCTGGTGTTGTAGCACTGCCATAAAAGGTTGACGAACATTAAAAATCTGACTATCAGGTGGCTATCTAAGGGTAGGAATGATGATGGAGCGAGATATTTTTCGTCGTCAAACCCTGAGGTCGAAATCAATGCGTTGGGTGATTAAAAACGTTCAAAAATTGTTGTTTGGTACGAGTCGCAGTTCAGCGTGAACCAACGCTGATGGTCCCAGAACTGATCAAACTCTCAAGTCGAGCAGACAGTTTGAGCTCAGATCCATCGAAACAATCTTGGTTCCCAGCCAAATAAGCTAATTCCTCGCTCGTGATCACTTGGTGGGTCACAGCATCCAGATAAATTTTTACGAGCGACATCGCCAAAGCAGAAGAGCCCGGCAACTCTGGCAAGAATTTTCCACAATCGACGTTCGGCACCGTCCTCAATAGAACCGTGATGGAGAAACAACTTATTCAGGCTCTGATCAAGAAATGCGCATTAGGTCTGTTTGATCTGGCCTGTGCTGTGAGTGGAAAATCGAGTTGGGACTTGAGTTTGCCCATTGGAGTCATCGATGCAAGACGTGATGCTCCAAAGCTGGTGGTGACGTCTGTGGGGACGATTAACTCAACATTGCGAGCATCAGCCACGATCGGCCATCCGTTAATGCTGCAGTTCTTCGCTCGTTTTGAAGAAGCGGGCGTCGAGGAAGCCCTTACCGAGATGAAGCAAGGGGCGCAAGCCGAGGCATTCAACGAGGTTTGGGAGGCTTATCGGGAGGAACGACGCAATGGCGAGGCACCGATGTGGAGTGTCGAAGATGCAACGGCATTCGTCTTGAAATCAAAGGAAGCCCACGCTGATCGGGAAGTGGCCTGCGTCGCGATTCTTCAAGGAGAACCCCATCGGATCGTCACGTTTTCGGTACCAATCGCCTTCCTGACCAATCCAAGCGAATGATCACGGAAGACCTGCCGGTGCAACTCGCCCTCGCTGTGGTGGCGTTGATCTCCAATGGTCTATCGGCGTTTGCTGGTGGTGGTGCTGGCTTGGTTCAGCTTCCAGCATTAATTCTGCTGGGACTGGACTTTTCGACGGCATTGGCCACCCATAAAGTGGCGAGTGTGGCCCTCGGAGTCGGGGCCGCTGGTCGCCACTGGCGAGCCAGTAGCTTGGATCGACGCTTATCGGCTCTCGTGCTTTGCGCAGGGCTTCCAGGGGTTGTTATCGGAGCCAACCTGGTTCTGGCGATACCCGACAACACAGCGACGATTTGCCTCGCTTTTCTCACCCTTGGCTTGGGCCTGTATTCCTCGCGTCGACCACGGCTCGGCAACGATGAACATCGTCGAGCGTTCACTGGCACAACACTCTGGGTAGGTGCCTTTGGACTTTTCACGATTGGGATTATCAACGGATCTCTGACGTCAGGAACGGGCCTATTCGTGACGCTTTGGTTGGTGCGATGGTTCGGATTGAGTTACACCCGAGCTGTCGCCCACACGTTGATTCTCGTCGGACTGGGTTGGAACGGTATGGGCGCCCTCACCCTTGGGCTAAAAGGTGACATCCACTGGCAGTGGCTCCCAGCCCTCATCATTGGCTCACTGATCGGCGGCTATATCGGAGCGCATTGGTCGATCAAACAGGGCGACAAGGTCGTGAAACAAGCCTTCGAAATCTTGGCCCTCATCATGGGCTTTTCACTCCTCGCCCGAGGCCTTCTGATCTGATTCTGAATTGATGTCTCCCAAGAACCGGCTCGAGAAGCGCGTTGCCAACACAACCGTGGCGGCCCCATAGGCGATGAATGTAAACAGCTGGCCAGACGTTCCCTCGGTGTAAACCTCTTCCACCAACAGCATCCAATCCATGAGTGAGGCCACCATTCCCCAGATCACCACACAGACAGAGACGTAAACAATGCCTCGAACTGTTGAATTCATACCGAAGGATGCGCCGGGTCTAAGGCTAGGGGGGGCGGCTCCCGTAATCTCACGGATGCAAGGGACGGATGATGCCGAAAAAGCGCCGCAAGCTCAGCAAGGAGATGGAAGCGGATATGGCCGCAGCAAAACGAAAAATCGAGTTGATCGGTGCCCTCATCAATGACATCCGCGATGAGGACATCCAAGGCGAGTACCTCGGAGCCTTCACACAAATTCGATCAGCCGTGGTGAGCCTGATCGCCAAATACACGACCGATGGATTTTGCGAAGAAACCGAGGGTCTTCTGGCCCTCTACCAAGGGCTCATCAAAAATTTTGAGGAGGACTACGAGCTTTAAACGCAGCAAAGACCCACGAAACTGTTGACCCGGTCCCTTAAGGTCAGCCAGCTCTGGTCGTTTTCTCTATGTCCCTTCGCGAAAACCGTCAACAGGTTTCACCACTTCGATTAAAAATTACACTGCTTGTCGCTGGTTTAGGTCCACTGCTCGCAGTTGGAATTTGGCTGCAATCAAAGGGATTCTTTAATTAATAGTTTTCGTGAAACAGCATCTCTTACTATTTTCACTGCTTTTCACAGCGGGAATCACTCAAGCTGAAACTGTCACCCTTGAACTGCTAAATGGCGACAGCATCACAGGAACAATTATCGAAGAGCTCAGCGATGATCAAGAAAAGATCTTGGATCACCCGCAGCTTGGACGACTCACCATTCCTGCAAGCTCACTGAAGCCAACATTAGACCCACCTGCATGGAGCACATCCATTACCGCTGGGTTAATTGGCAACGAAAAAGATGGTGATTCTTCATTGTCGACAAGCCTGAATGCCGAAAGTAAATATAAGAACAACAAGAATATCCTTGTGTTCAAGGCCGGACTCAACACCAACCAAAGCCAAGACAAGGGTGAACCCTTGGACATCAAAACTCAAAAAGGATCAGCAGGATTTAGATACGATTACCGGCTAAATGATGACTTTAGTTTTTATTCGTTAACGGATTACAATTATGACGGGAAAAATGATTCTGGAGTGAATAGCCTTCTCACTGGTCTCGGAGTAAGCACAACCCTCATTCAAAACAAAACCACAGAATTCACACTCTCCATTGGGCCCTCCGTTCAATGGACTAATGGCGGGAACCAATGTGGGCAAGACATTTACTGTGGAAATACATACGCAGGGGCTTCATTTGCAACCGATTTATCCTGGAAACCAACTCAGCGATTTAAGCTAGAACTCAACAATCTTCTTTCAACAGCCATCACCCCGAAATTAAAGCCCGGAAATTCTTTGATTGCAAAATAAAAATTTTATCCATCAATCTATTCGAAGTTATTCACATCTCTTCAATACACATCCACCTACCAAAGCATGAGCACACCAGAACTAAACAATTCAGCATCAATCCAGTTAGGAGCTGATTTCTGATGAGCCAAAGCATGCAAGAGTCACCTAACGAAGCACAGATCAAACAACTCTTCACCAAAGCCTATGGACAACCTGGTCCTACGCCTGATCAATGGAAGGCAGTTTACGCCGACAATGTCCATTTTATTGATCCAACTCAGGAACGCAAAGGTATAGATGCCTATATTTTGGCTCAAAATAATTTACTCCAGCGATGTGATGATGTTTTCCTAGAACCCCATTCCATAGCATTTAACAAAGACGTGGCTTTCATCGAATGGACGATGGGGTTAAAAATTCAAGGGATTGAATTTATTTATCCAGGAGCAACCAGAATGACCTTCGGAACCGACAGGAAAATCATCGAACATCGTGATTACTTTGACTTCGTAGGGCCAACATTCGGACCCGTACCAATCCTGGGGAACTTTACTCGCTGGCTCTACAAACGCTTTGTAGCCTGATCAAATCCCACAAGCAAAGAAACTAAAAATTACATTACTTCCAGATTGGAGAATCATAGAAGGCCTTTCTAAGATTATATCCAAAATTAAAAATGGGTTGGTAAGCCTAAATACTTTAAAACAGGGTGCTGAGAAGGGTAAATTAATGCCAATTATCTTTGAACAACTCAAAGAAATCTTTTGCACAAAGGCTCTTGTGAGATAAAGACTTCAGAGAATGATTATGCGTAGGCAAGGCCTTAACAACGGGAAATTGGGTTAACAACCCATTTCGCATCTCACATTGCGTGGCATATTGCGCAAAAACAAATGATGACATTCACCAATCAGCAGCGACCCATCCCCCGTTGCCTGGATGAATTCAAACTGCAGCTCAGCATGCCGAGCTCAACGTCTCCCAAGATTAAGCAAGACAAAGGTCAAATCAAGGTCATGCCCCAGACGGTTTGCGGGATGTCAACCATAGGGTTCCAGTCATTACAAAAAACGATCCAGAGGCCAGATCATCACCTGAGTTAGCAATGGCCACACATGAAGAAAGGTAAGAGAATCTGCACCAACAAAAGCATCTAATCAATGTAGATGAAAGTTTTAAACCAATATGGGCCTAGGAACACTCTTTCTTGAAGCCCTATCAACGGGCGTGATCACCAGAAGCGAAATGAATTGGGTTGTTGCCAAGCAAAATACTTTTAACCGAACTGAGGAGGCGGCAGCACAACGCCTTGGCCGATTAATCGATCAAGGCTGCATTCAATTGGGTCGCCGGGGGCGCGGATAGGCCTGCCATTTTTAAGACGAATTGCGTACATAACATCAACATGGCAGATCATCCTTCCCACCAAGATGTTGTGCATTTCTGGTTTCACGAATTAAGGCCAGCACAGTGGTTCCGTGTTAATCAAAAACTCGACCAACAAATCACCAATCAATTTCAAGATTTAGTCGATCAAGCCTTGGATGGGAGCTTAATCAATTGGTCATACAAGCCATCATCAGCGCTTGCACTGGTACTGCTCTTGGATCAATTCCCAAGACATCTATGGCGTGGACAGGCCAAAGCGTTTTCAGGCGACCCGCAAGCCCTCAGCCTTAGTCTCGAGGGTGAAAGGCAAGGCTGGATCCAGAACGAACCAGAACAAGTGAAACGTCAATTTTGGTTAATGCCACGGCTTCATAGCGAGCAGCTCGATGTTCATAACCATGCCCTAACTCTTTTTGAGCGCTGGACAGACGCGCGTACATTTACACTTGCAAAGCATTATCGACAAATTATCGCCACCCATGGTCGTTTTCCCCATCGTGACGACTCTAGAGAAGAGTAAGAATCAACAACGCAAGAATAAACAGGCATAGACGTTAACTTTAATTCGATCATTCAACAATAGTTCTGCTCAGAAAAAGATGATCGAGAGATGAAGAATTACTCCTCAAGACAATAAGTCAATCGACAATACCAACAAACTTAATGATCTAGAACCCTCAAGGCGACCAGACTCGTTGTACATCAAGAGGTCATCCTTTGACAGTGATTGAATGTTCTTACACAGGGCAGCTCCATTGCAATGCAACACATGTTCTCTCTGGGACCCAGCTTCATACGGATGCACCCACCGACCATGACGGTTTAGGTCAGAGTTTTTCACCCACCGATTTGATTGCGACAGCGCTCGGAACATGTGTTCTCACCATCATGGGAATTGCGGCTAAGCGTCAAGGCTGGGAGATTGGCGAGGCCAATGCCGTTGTTGAAAAAACAATGACGAGCCAAGCACCACGACAAATCCAAAACTTAAAAGTGGTGATCAGCCTGCCAATGAGCATCACAGACGCACAACGCAGGGTGCTCAAGCATGTCGTCAATGACTGTCCTGTTAAAAGGAATCTGGACCCATCGATAACGATTGATCTGGTCTGGAGCTGAGGATGTTTTTTTCGGGTGAAAAGGGGTTAGATCAGAACCCAACACTCGATGAGGCGGCGCATGAGACTCCACTTCATGCCCATTCATGTCTTCAGGGAAACACCTTCGGTCACATTCTTTGATGCCGGAATATCTGGTAGCAACGGCACCGATGTGGTGGCTCACCACGGAGCAGCTACATCACCACCTGACGACGAGGAGTTTGAGCGGTTTTACGTGCATCAGCACCAGGTTGATCACAACCTGGTGCTCGAAGGACAACGCGTCTTCACCCTGTTGAATCCCCTCTGGGATAAACCACACCATGTTGTTTATCTCGTGCGGGCGATGGGTGCTCTTCAAATCCCGACAGGCACATTTCATCGCTCTGTATCAGGCGATGAAGGAAGCATGGTGCTAAACCAATCCATTCGCGACCAAGATTTCAATTTTCGTACAGAGTTCAATCCCATCAGCCTGCGGGATCGAACCGATTTACAGGATGCTTACGCTTGTGAACCGTGGATCTGGAGTTGGAGAGATGGACACATCTACCGCCAACATGGTTCCTAGTGATGGTGCTTGCGGCGTTTAATGCGCTGACGAAGACGTTTGACGTATGGGAGACGACCCGAATCAGCCCATACAACTTCGAATTGATTCCAACGCCAGCCCAACCAAGACAGCGCAAGCAAGATCAGGAGTAAAACAAACCAACCCATATCGACTTATTAAAGGCAGAGACTGCTCTGCCACAGCTCCTGATCCGGTCCGAGATGAGTCCGAACGCATGTTGTGACACATTCACCATCATCGATTGAGCAAGTCGTGACGCACTCCATGAATGCTTCAACGGCATCCCAGTCGCGGTGACTTTGTTGGTGCTCCATGGACTTAAGTTCTGCTCTCTATTTTTTTAAGTCCAAGGGCTGCAATTGTCTGCATAAGTATGAAGAGGCGTAAAGAATCAGCACGTATTAACGCTGTCCGTCTTGATCAAAGGAACATTCCAATAGTGCTGCCGTCAGCAACGTTTTCATGCGTACGAGCGCCTGCTGCTCCCGTGGATCAGGCCCACCTGGCCATTTTTCCAAGTGAAAACTTACGGAGCGATGTAGTAGGCGAATCGCCTCAACGTCCAACTCAAACTGAAGGGCTGGTACAGGGTCTGTCGTCACTCCATGCTCCTTCAGAGAAGATGCAGCCAGCTTCGCTAGCCACACCACAGACTACGTGGGTGGCAAGCATTCGAGAGATGACAGTCGTGAAAAAGACGCGCTTCGATCGATCCGGAACCATCGAGGCCTTTCGGAGCAGAACTTCATCAAACATAATTTCTCGAACACAATCATATTTTTGACATTGCTCTTAATTTGACGACCTAGAATCAGTATTCAATTAATACTTTGAACACCTTTTAAGTGCGGAACAACTTCAATCAAATGGCATGAATGAGACTTCAAACGATTATGAAAACCTTGATACTCAAGGCTTACTTTTATAAAGAGCCAACAAAAAGCCCCCGCGTTGAGGCGGGGGCTTTGCGATTCAGTTGATCTGAATCGTGATGTCTGTTCCAGAAGGAA